>ERZ1740060.150-NODE-150-length-54980-cov-23.557997_pt1 | contig 54980 bp, 39 predicted proteins | sample MGYA00581743_ERZ1740060 | MGnify/ENA primary metagenome ERZ1740060 (study PRJEB43018, sample SAMN04849235) | marine metagenome | isolation source: floating plastic debris | place: Pacific Ocean | collected 2008-08-27 | study: EMG produced TPA metagenomics... | reverse complement strand
GCCGCCCCTTTCGCCTTCTGCCGCGTCTCTCGCTAAGCCGCCATCGCCACCCTTCACGCCGCAGCCGTTACCTACTCCTCCTCCACCGCTGCCAGCTCCCCCAGTCCCATTGGGGTTGTAGTCACCACCGCCGCCAAAGTCGCTAGGCGCACCCGTCCGATAGTTGCCATTGCCGCCGTAGGCTCCCGCATTATCGGCACTACTGGCAAATAGGCCACCGCCACCATAACCGTTACTATTGCCATACATCCCGCCGCCACCATCGCCACTGCCAGCGCCAGTACTACCACCCACGGCTTGGTTCTGGTCAAAGGTGACGTTATTCAGGGTGACATCGCCATCATAGATAAAGAGTCCGCCCCCCATCCCGGCCCCGCCGCCGCCGTCTTCCCCGGCATCACCGCCTTGGGCCAAGCCATTGGTAATCGTGAGGTTGTTAAGGGTCACGGTGCCCGATTTCACAAACAGGGGACGAAAGTCGCCATCCGTATCCGCGTCGGTGCTGCTGTCGCCGTCGATGGTAAAGCCGTTGCCGATGATCTCGATGTTGCTGTTTAGCAGGGTGGTCATCACGCCATCGATCTGCACGTTGGTTTGCAGGGTGATGGTGTCGTCGCTGCCGATGGGGTCGCCGCTATTCAGCGTTTCGCCATCGGTGTTGGCCTGCAAGATGGCCCAGCTCAGGGTGCCTTCGGTATCGCCGAGGCCATTGTCGATTGCTTCAGTAACGTTAAAGTTTGCCATGATTAGAAGTTGTCTTGTAAAGGGGCCTAAAGAGAAATGCACCGATGCAAAAGGGCAGCGCATCGCGGGCTGGTGAGTGAGCCGAGGGCGATCGCCGGTGCTGGCTGAGTGAGCGTCACCCGAGCCTTTGGCATTAAAGAAGTCAGAATGCTGGATGCAACCGAGCTAGAGGCACAAGTGCGGTTAGACCCTGGTGAGAATTTGTCGTTCTAACCGCATGTCGTTCTGTTATGGGTACAGCGGTCACTGCCGATTGGATTTAAATCAGGGAAATTTTCCCTGATAAACCTCATCCAGATTCAGACCTGTAGTTTTGTGCCTAACAAAACCTCACCGCCTGCGGCACCTCTCCTTGTGAAGGAGAGGTTTGGGAAAATCCCGGTTTTGCGCTTGAAGAAAAATGCCCCAGGACTCCGGTTCCTCTCCTTTCGAAGGAGAGGTTAGGTGAGGTTGATCAAATCGCAAAAACTCAAGTTTTCAACTGGGACAGGGTTTAGTTGTCCTGTCGCGATGTGTGGTGATCTAGCTTGAGGAGGCGAGGACAACGAGGAGATCATGCTGTCGCTAAACGGATCGCAGAATACGATTCCCAGACTTCGCAGGAGCATTTTTATCTCGGGCTTGAAAGTTCGGGGGCATTGAAGGCACAGTGATGTCACGCCCTAATAACCGTAAGGAAAGCGGCACTAAACGCTGGTATTGCCGAAAGTGGCTAACGGTTAAACCGTAGTTGTGCAAATCGACAAACTGTTGAGTTACTCGGTCAAATATATGCTCACGGCAGCACCCCTCTAGCTGAAACCCACCGCTCTCCAGCACTTTTTGTGCCGGTCGGTTATAGGCATAGGTCGAAGCGTAAAGCTTGTTCAGGTTGTAACCATTAAACGCCAAGTCACCTAACATCAGCCCAGCTTCAACGCCATAGCTCAGTTGCCGTCGCGAAGTGTCAAACAAACCCACGAGGTATTCGGCCCGCCGATGCAGAGATGAGTGGTCGGCCAGGGCGCAGAGGCCGATGGGGCCGTGACGACGATGCACGATCATCAGCTCAAGATAGGTTTCTTGCTGGGGTGGAATTTGCTGTCGTTGTACCAACTGTTTGTGTACCGCAGCGACACTCGTCGGCATATCATTCAGCCGAAACAGGCGCATAAACTCCCGCTGACGAAAGCCCCGTTCATACAAAATTTCGGCATCGTTGGGTACCGTGCGGCGCAATTGCAGATGGCGACTCTCATGGAAGATGGGGACAGACTGCATCATGATGCCGAATCCGCTTTGGGTGGCGGCAACAGACCCGGATAAAAAGTCTGGTAAAACCAGGTATATTTCTGCTGCAACTGCTGCTGAATGCGCGACGGCACGGCATGGGGGTGGGGCGCGGCAATGGCGTCGCGCGTCGCGTGGGGATATTTAAATCGGTAGTAGCTATCACTTTCGTGGGGCTTGACCGTCAAGTTTTGTGGGTCAAACTGGGCTTTGGGTAACTGCAGCCAGTCGTAGACGCCTTGCATGACGGATACCGGTTCTTGCATTAAGTGCTCAAACACCACGTAGTAAAGTCGCTCTTGCAGTTCGGTGCTGAGATCTTGCAGCGCTTCGAGGGAGCCCAGCGGCCCACCCACGACCCCGGTATCAGCAAACAATTTATCGGCCCGGCCATAGCGCGATAGGTTGGCCAAATGATCAGGAAAGTCGAGCAAAATCGTCTTTTGGTGCTGCGCCTCAATTGAGCCCACAATTTGCCCCAGCTCCCGCACGCACACCACCATGCGAAAGTTTGGGTCGAGCTGCGCCACCGTTTCGATATGGTTGAGCCAGCCGCGATTTTTATCCACCACCCAATCTTTATCCGTTTCGGCAAACCAGCCATTCATAAAGCCTTGAAAGGCATTCATCAAGCGCTGATAGACGAGGTCAAACTCGACATCGAGCTGGGCACGCAGAAAGTCGTTGTCGCTAAGGTGTTGCCGCAACCCCATCAGCGTAGAACACAGCGGCGAGCTATGGCCGGGGCAATAAAGCTCGGGGTGGTGGGCCAAAAGCTGACACAGCAGCGTTGAACCCGACCGAGGTAAGCCCGTGACGTAAATCAATCGTTTTTTCAGCATGGGAAATTTAGAATGCTCACTCTGTAGAGTGCGCCGCAAATAAGCTAATGGGCTAACTATTTAGCCATGACTGAGGGAACGGTTTCCGGTTGAGAGTTCAAGGTGGTAACCGCCTCTGGGTAAGCAAGCTGCTGCCAGGCATAGGTGATTCAAGCTTACCGAGTCTCAGTCCTTACGTATACTCAGCCAAAACTCTTAATTCAGTGAAGTATGAAGCTTGATCGGTGCGGCTGTCCCTTCAAAGCGTGGGTCGTTTCAGCTAGACCTCGTTTTGATTGAGAGTCTCGTCGTTCGGCCGTGGCTGTCCGGGTTTCCCATAATTTCCGAATGCTAGAGTAAACAAACTTAGCGGGTTCCATAGCTTTGTATGACCTACAGATCCAGCACTGTTATTCACTACCCCGAGTCTGACGGGCAACCTATGACTGAGGGCGATCCCACGCGGGACTACTTAACCTACTGTGTTGAAGCGCTGAACCTATTTTTTCAAGGTCGCAGTCAGGTTTATGTCTCAGGCAATCTCTTTATTTACTACGAAGAAGGGAACCCTCGTGCCGTGGTTTCTCCCGATGTATTTGTGGTGTTTGGCGTCACTAAGCGTCAGCGACGGGTCTACAAAACGTGGGAAGAGGGCAACAAGGTGCCTGCCTTCGTCATAGAGATCACCTCTCGCACGACCCGCCAGCAGGATGAAGTCAAAAAGCCTCAGCTTTATGCCCAACTGGGCGTCCAGGAATATTTTCAATATGACCCGACTGGCGATTATCTGATGCCCCAATTGCAGGGATTCACGCTGGTGCAGGGAAGCTATCAGCCTCTACCGCTAATCGAAAAAGCGGATGGCATCTGGATGATGCGAAGTGAGTCGCTGGGGTTAGACCTGTGCTTACCATTGCCGGATCGCACCGGGCTGATGGTTGTCGCTAATGGTCAAGTTCCTAGAGCCTTACGCCGGTTTGACCTGCAAACCGGCGAGAAATTGACCACCTATGCCGAATCAATCGCGAGCAGGCAGAGCAAGCTCGTCAAGTGGCCGTATCGAAGCTGTTAGCGATTGGCATGAGTCCAGAACAGATTGCAGATACCTTAGCCCTGCCGCTCGAAGCGGTTAATCAGATGCGGCTATCGTCAGATAGCTAAGTTGCGCCTCAGACAGGATTGGCCGAGAGGGGCCGATGTGATGGTCTGCTGAGACGTTTTCAGAAGTCGCGATCGCTGACGCCAACACAACAAAAACCCCCAAGTCAAAAGACTCTGGAGGTTTCTGAATAAAGCGATCCAATCAAGTGAACGCTTCTGAACAAGGGATAGCGGTCTACGCCTTCCGGGAGTAGTACTCAACCACCAGCAGTTCATTGACGTTGAGGGCGATCCATTCGCGCTCAATGATGCCGTTAACCTTGGCAGTCAGCTTGTCTTTGTCCAGTTCCAAATGAACCGGCACGTTAGCTAAACCAGGAAACTCCAGGTTGCCCTGCACCATTGTTTTGGAAGCTTCGCGATCGCGGACGGCCACCACATCACCGGGACGACACTGATAGCTGGCGATGTCTAACAGGCGACCATTCACATTGATGTGACCATGGTTGACGATTTGGCGAGCGGCGGGAATCGTGGGGGCAAACCCGAGACGGAATACGGTGTTATCTAACCGCATTTCCAATAGCTGCAGAATGACTAATCCGGTCGAACCACCGGCTTTGCGCGCCTTTTTCACATAGCGAACTAACTGCTTTTCACTAACGCCGTAGTTAAAGCGCAGCTTTTGCTTTTCTTCGAGACGAATCGCATATTCAGTCTTTTTCTTGCGTGCCTGACCATGTTGTCCGGGCGGATACGCCTTGCGAGGCGCTTTGCGCGACAGACCGGGTAGTTCACCCAAGCGACGCACAACTCTGAGCCGAGGCCCTCTATAACGCGACATAACTTTCTCCGTTGCAAATAGATGTCATCAAGTTGCCACCCCCGCATCTAGGGTTCATAAACTAACTGGGAGTTGGTGGCGACGCTCCCAGCCCTATTCATTAGTCGATTAATCCGATTGATTCGGAGCCTTTACCAGCTTGACTTCACCACGCCGGGCAGTAACCCTTCGTGAGCCATTTGGCGCAGTTGGTTCCGGCAGAGCCCAAAGTCACGGTAGTAACCCCGAGGGCGGCCCGTCTTCCAACAGCGATTACGCAAACGAGTGCGAGAGCTGGCCCGAGGCAACTGTTGAATCTTGCGGTGAATTGCGAACTTGGCCTGGGGGCCTTCAGCGTTCTGGAATTCTTCCATGAGCGCCGCTCGCTTCTCAGCATACTGAGCAACAATTTTTTCGCGTTTGCGCTCCCGCGCAACCATGCTCTTCTTAGCCATTCAATGCCTGTTGTTTTATGGTTTTAACACAGTCTCTAATGGTAACCGAATTGACTGTAATCCGTAAAGCCCTGATTTGATAGCGACCTTTGCCGTTGCGGGTAGGTGTTTCTAGGCCTGTCAGCGCGGCCATGCTTGCCTGTGGGCGATCGTCGGTGCTTAGAGATAATCCACAGCAGTCATCGTCACGATGGGTGGGCGAAGTCTAGAGGCTGGCGGCAGCCGCCTCGGCACTGGCGTATTCAAGCGGCCGATCGCATTGTCCGACGTTTTCCGTTTTGAGCGAATGCCTGTGATGTGGGTGCGGTTATGCTCTAGTCCGGTGGCTTTGGGTCTGAACTGCTTGACCTGTCTTAGTCGTCAAACTGCTCACGATAAAACCCCTGCAGCAGATTTTCTAACTTCTCATCGGCGGTGCAGTCGATCAAGCCATTGAGCACATCGACTAGGCGAGCGGCGGTTTCGCCCAGCGTTGGGCTCAGCCCCCACACGTCTTGCACCCATTCGTCAGCAGTGCCATCGACAAAGACTAGGCGCTCTAAAAGCTGTTTCGTTTCATCCGGGGAGAGAGGCATCGGTTCACAGGTTTAATAAGAGATTCAGAATGCTGGATGTTCAGGGGGCGGGGGGGAGCCGCGGCGTCCATCACATTGGGCAGAACGGGGGTGAGCTGATTTCAAGCCGTTTTGAGGAAGTGCTGGATTTTTTGCACCGCCGTTTTGAGGACGTTGGGTTGCTGTACGAGGGCCACGCGAACATACCCTTCACCATATTTGCCAAATCCTCGGCCCGGAGCCAGGGCCACCCCCGTCGCCTCCACCAGCCTGACACAAAAGTTGATGGAATCTTCGGCCCAAGGATCAGGCAGTTTGAGCCACAAATATTGGGTGGCTTCCGGTTTCTCCACTGACCAGCCAATCCGCCCTAAAGCGTCCACAAACGTATCGCGCCGCTGTTGAAATGTCTGGACGGTGTGGGCGACGCCGTCTTGGGAGCCAGACAGAGCCGTGATCGCCCCTTGCACAATGCCGGGATACTGGTTGAAATCAATGACGGCTTTAACCTGTCGCAGTGCTGCGATGAGCTGGGCGTTGCCGATCGCATAGCCGACCCGAAAGCCGCCCATGTTGTAGGACTTCGACATGGAGTAAAACTCGATCGCCACGGTTTTGTCGGGATCGGCCTGCAGCACTGATGGCGCAGGCTCGCCGGTATAGGTCACATCGCCGTAGGGAAAGTCGTGCACCAACGCCAGATCATGGGTCTGACAAAAGGCCACTGCCTGCTGCCAAAACGCTAGGGTGGCATAGCCCGTAGTGGGATTGTGAGGATAGCTCAGCACCATCATGCGAGCCTGGGCTAACACCGCCGCTGGAATGTCAGCGAACTGGGGCAAAAAGCCATTTTCGGCCAGCAGCGGCATCGTATAAAACTGACCGCTGGCGAGGTGAACGCCCCCCGCGTGGGAGGGATAGCCGGGGTCGGTCAGCAGGGCAAAGTCCCCGGGATTCAACATCGCCAGGGGCAGGTGAGCGGTGCCCTCTTGCGAGCCAATCAGCAGCAATACCTCTGTTTCTGGGTCAACGGGGACGCCAAACTTGCCGGTATACCAGGTGGCGACGGTTTGGCGAAAGGGTCGGGTGCTGTGAAATAGCGAGTAGCCGTGAGTGCTGGGGTCGTAGAGGGCGGCGGCAATTGTGTCCAGTACCTCAGGCGCCGTCGGTAGGTCAGAAGACCCTAAAGACAGATCAATGATGGTTTGCCCGGACCGGCGGGCATTGGCCTTCGCTCGATCCATATCGGCAAAGACATTGGTCTGCAGTGGGGCGAGGCGATCGGCAAATTGCATAGGTCGGCGATGTGGCGGTGGCAATTTCCACCTTATCGTAGGTTTTGCCAGATGCCCGGTTCCCGCTCTCTAGGGGCTGTTATCTAGCGGCTGAGTTCTGGCGCTGCAAAGCGATTAGCCCGTAGCTGGTTTGGGTGCGGGCGCGGTAATGGCCATCGTCAAAGTGCTCTGGATTTAATCGATGACGCGGCCTAGCAAAAAGGCAGAGACATCTCTGCCCCTGCCCACGGTCTAATCAAATGATAGAAATTTGAACTTAGACGTTATCGAGTTGAGTTTTGAGGGCTTCTAGCTCCGCGTCGACGACGGCATCGGCTGGGGCCGCGACCGGCTCGTCAGCGGCGGGTAGTTGGCTTTGACTGGTCGATCCACCGGCTAGCTGGGCTTTCATCGCCGCGAGTTCGTCATCGACATCGCCCCCGGCTTCTAGGGCCGCGAACTGACTTTCGAGATCAGAGCCCGCGAGCTCGTCAGCCGCTTGCGACTTCGCTTCCATCATCAGGACTTTTTCTTCCATGCGCTCAAAGGCCCCCATGGCACTGTTCGTGTTCATGGAGGTCATGGTGCTTTGTAACTGCTCGTTGGCCTTGGCGGCACTGACGCGAGCCTTGAGCATATCTTTCTTGGTCTTGGCTTCAGAAATTTTACTTTCTAAACCAATCAGATTTTTCTTGAGGCTATCAACCTGGGTGAGCTGGGTATCGAGCTGAGCTTTGAGGGCTGTCGCAGTTTCACTCTGCGTCTTTTTACGGGTTAAGGCTTCCCGCGCTAGGTTTTCGTCGCCCTTTTGCAGCGCTAGCTGGGCGCGCTGTTGCCAAGTGTTTGCTTCGGAGTGAGCGCGCTCATACTGCTGTTGAACCCGTTTTTGCGAGGCGATCGCCTTGGCGACAGCCTGACGCATCTGCACCAGGTCTTCCTGCATGTCGATGATGGCTTGTTCCAAGATCTTTTCGGGATCTTCGGCGCTACTAACGGCAGCGTTGAGATTAGAGCGAACAACTCGGCTGACTCGATCAAACAACCCCATGACTCTGTAATTCCTTCCTAAATTTTCTCAAACAGGGAGACGCCTCCCAGCAAGTTTTGCCATCGTTTTGAGGCGCTTTGGGCTGAGTCCCATTGGCCGCGTCTACCCTTCGACAGCCAGCCTGCAAAAGATTTGAAACTCACAACAGACAACAGGGCGGTTGCCTGCTCTAGTCTTAGCACATGACTCCTTGAACTGAGGCAGAGTCAACCCTCTTTAACGGTGACATAGATTAACGACGGTGTAATTGGTATCGCCAGGAAAGTTTAAGTTCTCGGAGCAGCGCTCGGCAGCGTGGCCCGTCGCGATCGGCTGGAAAAGTTGCGGTTAGCCCGCGGTCAAGTCATCCAGGTTGGCCGCGTCCCATTTCAGGACAGAGGCATTGACGCCTTCGGCTTGTTTGCGTTTTGAGTCGGCCTCAAACCACGCGATAATTTGCTGTGGGGTCAAGTCTTCTACCGATGACTCTAGATCGCTCGCGATCGCTTGCAGCAGCTTGCTAGTGGAAATGGTCAGCCGGGTAAGAAATTTTTCGGGGGAGGTCAGCAGGGCTTTGTCGACATCGGCAGATTCTTCGGGGGTTAAGAACTGAACGGATTGATCAAGCATGGTAAATAGGGCGACAAGCGTCAGAACTGGAGAGCATCAGGAACAGGCCTCGGCCAAGCCTGGGGCAATGTTTCCCTGTTTTTAGAATACTCAGAATTTAACCGGGTTGGCAGTGAGGTTTGAGCGGCTGAAACTAGGCCAGATCCTGATCCGATCGCTGCTCGCACCAGCACTGGAGCCCATTGGATAACGAATAGCTGGCGGCTGGCGCTAAATTCATTAGCGTAGCTTCAGGGCGGAGGGCTGCACTCGGGCTAATTCCAGGGCCTCTCCGGAGTCGCGCTGATTTTTACTGTAGATTGAGCAGGAGTGAGTCATCTCGCCTCAAGGCCCGAGTTGAAGGCCGGTCTGGTTGGGTAGCGGCTAGGCTGAGAAGCGGATCGCCGATCAGCTGGGCGGACGGGTCGTATCCCCAACGCAGAGTTTGTGACCAGCAGCGCTGGCGAGCAGTTGGGATTCAGGTTCTCGCCGCGAGACAGTGCTGAACTGCTGTCTGTAAGAGGGCTGCGAAATGACTCATCGCTCTCAGGGTGCTTGCAGCAACTACCACATCAATTAGGAAAAGCTTCTGTGGTTAGCCTGAAGCCGCATCATTTGGGGTCGCTTTTGCCCGTCGCTCGGCAGTCATGGCAGTGGCTCCAGGCCCATAGTAAAAATATGGCGGTCGTCGTCACGACGGGCCTGGCCGTGGCCACCAGCGTGATGGGGGTGGCCCAGCTGGGGGTGCTAGAAAGTCTGGAACAAAAAACCTATGACCAGATGATGCGCCTGCGTCAAGAGGCCATGCCCCTGGCCAACGACGATCGCCTGCTGATCGTGACGGTTACGGAAGCTGATCTAGATGCTTTAGCCGAGTTTCCCCTCTCTGATGGCACCGTGGCTCAGGCCTTGGATAAGCTGCAGCAGCACGAGCCGGTGGCCATTGGGTTAGATATCTTTCGCGCCATTCCCAAGCCGCCCGGTCGAGACGAGCTGCTGCGATCGCTGCAGGCTCCGAATGTGGTGGTGATTACTCAACTGTCTAACCCCGCGGGCGCGCCGGGGATTCCGCCCCCACCCGATATGGATCCGGCCCAGGTGAGTTTTAACGATGTTGTGGTTGACCCCGATGGCAAGGTGCGACGCGCCCTGCTGATCGCCGAGCAGGTCACCCCCACCGGCAACGTCACGCTGTTTTCGTTTTCGCTGCAGTTGGCCACCCGCTATTTAGCGACGCAAGATATGGGGCCGACGGCTAGTCCCCACAATCCTGACTATATGCAGCTCGGCTCCACAACGCTGTTTCCCCTTACCGTCGGGGCTGGCGGCTACGCGGTGGAGGATACGGCGGGCTATCAGATCATGCTGGACTATCGCGATCGCCTCACTCCCAGCCGCGAGGTGACGCTACTAGAGGTGCTCAACGATGAGGTCGACCCCGCTTGGGTCAAAGACAAAATTGTGCTGATCGGCATCACCGCGCCCAGCGTCAAAGACCTGTTTTATACCCCCTTTACGGCGGGCACCCAGGATGACACGCATCAAATGCCGGGGGTGGTCGTGCATGGCCAAATGGTGAGCCAACTGCTAGATCTGGCCCTGGGCGATCGCCCGCTAATGGGCACCAGTGAGCCCTGGCAAGAGTGGCTCTGGTGTCTCGGGTGGGGGCTGCTGGGGGGCACGCTGGCTTGGTACCTGCGTCATCCGGTGATGTTGACGGCGAGTCAATCGAGTCTGTTTGTCGGTATTGCGGCGGGGGGCTATGGCCTCTTTTTAACCCAGGGCTGGCTGCCCCTGGTCGCGCCTGCCCTCACCGTTGTGGGCACTAGCAGTGTGGTGTTGGCGTATCAGGCGCAGCAATCCTTCCGGCAGCGGCAGATGATGCAGACGTTGCTCGGTCAAACGGCCTCACCGGCCATCGCGCAAGCGTTATGGGACAATCGCGATCGCCTCTTAAAGTCAGGTAAATTGCCGGGTCAAAAAATGGTCGCCACCATGATGTTTACCGACATCAGAGGCTTCAGCACCCTGGCCGAAACCGCGCCCCCCGAGCAACTGCTCGAATGGCTCAATCACTACTTAGAAGCCATGACCGAAGAGATTCAATTACACCATGGCATCGTCAATAAATTTACCGGTGATGGCCTGCTAGCCGTGTTTGGGGTGCCCATTGCCAGCACTACCCCGGAGGGCATTGCCCGCGATGCCCAGGCCGCTGTCGCCTGTGCTCTCAGCATGGGCGATCGCCTTGCCCAAATTAACCAAGAGCGCACCAGCCAACAGTTGCCGCTGTTAGAAATGCGAGTCGGCATCTTCACTGGGCCGATCGTCGTGGGCAGCCTCGGCGGCCATCACCGGATGGAATATGGCGTGATTGGCGACAGTGTTAACATCGCCTCGCGTCTCGAAAGCTTAGACAAACATCGACAAACGACCCCCTGTCGGACGCTGATCGGCCAGGATACTTACCAGTATCTGCAGGACACGTTTCAGGTCGAATCATGGGGTAAGCTCCCCCTCAAGGGACGCCAAGCCCTGGTTGAGGTTTATCGCGTCATTCAGGCTAACTTGTCTGGGCAATAGACGGCTGGTTAGGTGAGGCCGTCCATCAGCGTTGGCGTTGCCGGTCTGGAGAACAATTGCTCGACACTGCCGACTAGAAGAATCTATGCTCCACTTTCCCAAGCGGTGTGTTGTTCATCTAGTCGGGGCAAGAGCCATGCCTAAACATCGTGTCCGTGGCCTAGACTTTGCTTTCTCTGACAAGCTATAACAGACCGCTCCACCTGCCTGTCTAGAGCGTTGAGCGCAGTCTTATGGCTGCTGAAAGTCACTCAGCCCGTTTATTGAGCCTCTGGTGGGTCAGTCGTCACCGGGACTTCCCCCTCAGATGCCGGGGCCTCAGGATCAGCTGTAATCACGCCAGCGGGCACTGAATTTTCGGGTACCTGGGTGCCGATGGGATTAAACACCGCCGGTTCGGGCTGGACTGGGTTGGCCGCAGCCGGTACCTCATTGGTGATGGGCACAGGTTGACCCGTCGGGTTGAATGGCTCTACGGGCGCGGGCGCGGGTTCATTCGGCGTGCCAATGGGAGGTGGGGTGCCAATCGGGTTGACTGGCTCTACGGTTGGGGGCGGCGTGCCAATCGGGTTGACTGGTTCCACGGTTGGGGGCGGCGTGCCAATCGGGTTGCTCGGGTTACCGGTTGATGGCGGCGGCGTTCCCCCGCCCCCAATGGGTGGCATCGGTGGCTGTGGCGTCGCGGTCGTTGGGGGTTGCCCGCTCGGCCCTGTCGGGCGTAAAACGCCTGCTGGCAGGGCATCGCGAGCGGGGCTAGTGCTCGAGACTGGATTCGATGGCGAAGCCATTGAAGCCCCGGGCTGAGTCGTGCTCTGCCCCATTTGATCGCTCACGGTATTGCCATTGGCGATCGGGTCTCGTAAAAATGCGCCCGGCAACTGTGGTACTTCGACATTCCCTGCGGGCAGTAGCCAACTGGTGGTCACGCCTAAGGTGGCGTCAAGGCTAACGACATCAGGGTTCAATTGATAGCTGCCTTCAAACCCTTGCTGCGACTGCAGACCCTCCCAGGTTTCCTGGCGCACGGGATCGGTCGGCTGACCGTTGCCTTCGAAGTTGGGGTTATTGAGATCAAGCCCCTCCACCAGTGGACTGGTTTGGTAGAACAGGGCCAAGTCAAATTCCAGAACCTGAATCGATTCTCCCTGAATGACCGCTAAGTTACCTGCCGTCAAGGCTTCGGTCCGACCATCAAGCGTTGAGACTTCGACCGGTCCTTTGGGGCTATCGGTCAGCACCATTACGATGGTGCGACCGGGGCATTCTTCTAAAAGATCGAGGTCGCAGTCGCCTGGAATGTGGCGAACCACCAATGCTGTGCCCTGAATACCAGTCACAGCGCTCGGAGTTTGAATATTGCTGGGACCGCGATCCGGAGGAATCAAGAACAGAGCCGTACCGTTGGAGAGTCGAAAATCTCGAGTGTCGGGCACAAACCAAAAAGTGGCTCGCTCACCGACGCGCGCCAAAGAGCCATCGTTGAAGCGTAATTCAGCTCTTGCGTTATCTGCCGTACGCAGGGCATCGCCTAGTGCCAACCGGTCATTCAGGTTGGCTCGACGGGCTTGCTGCCCCTCCGGAATGAATTCGACCCGATTATAGATAGATTCGATATCGGCCCGAGTCAGGGGTACCTCTGCATAAGCCAGGCTGGGGATTAGCGCACTGGCCACACCACATAGCAGGCTGGGCAGACCAAGCCGTCGAAATCGGGGAGTAAAGAAAAAACTCGTCATAGTTACCCGCTTGAAATTCGAATCAGCAATGCTCAGCACCCGTGTCAGCCGGTTAACTGACGTTCTCACTCAGCCCTCAGATCAACCGACGGTCGATCGCTGGCAACAAATTGAACCATCTCAACGAAAACTTTATCTTGGGCCAATGCTTCAAATGTTTAATACCGGCAGGAATTACAAATTTACGCAATTAGCAGAGAAGTTGGAAAAAGTTTCCGTAATTCCCCTCATATCTTACTGGGAGTTTCTTAAATCTTTGTAAGCGCTTAACAGGTTTCCGTAAAGACTTTATGAAGTTTGATGGCGGTTCTTTCACTTTTAAGGCTTCTAGTCACCTGAGTGCAAAGCATATGCGTGCTTCCCCTCTGGCTGTAAACATCAGCAGTTTTCCGCGTGAAGTGTTACTTGTCATCGATCGCCGGTTCCCAAAACGAGATGGGCTAAATGGCCGATGCTCTACTCACCTGACCCTATTTCATGGGGCCGATTCAGGGGCGGATGGTGCTGACGGCGGCCCGCCTTCAACGGGGGTGTTGAGTACGCCGGAAGGCAATTCTTCGTCACCGAGGGGATTCGCCTCATTTTGGCCCGGCGTGGCTGGGGCTGCTGTGGGTGGTGACTTGACGAGCGTTGGCGTTAAGTTGACGGCTCGATCAGAGCTGATGTGGGGTTGGCTGTTGAAGGCTCCTGGCTCAGCGCTGTCATTGATTTCGGGTGCCGGTTCGTTGGGCCGGGGGGGGCTAGGTGTTACCGGAAACAACCAACCATCTTCTATCGCCAGATCTTGGGCAGGATCAAGAAAGTTGGGATCGAGCAGGTATTCGCCTGCAAAATTTGGCTGTTGATTGAGGTCATCGATCGCCTCATCTCGAACCGGGTCCGTGGGCCGGCGATCGCCGGGATAATCTGGATCATCTAAAAACAGTCCTGCGACTAGGGGGCTGGTTTCATAGAACAACGCCAGATCAAACTCGAATAAAAATAGATTGCCGTCATCGACGATTGCCATTTGGCCTGCCGATAGCTCAACGCTGCGGCCATCGCGGAGTTCGACGGCGGTCGGGCCACCGGCATCGGTCAAAACCATGACGGCAGTTCGCCCCGTGTTGCGGCTAAATTCGGCGGTCAACTCAGGGAAAGTCGTGGCTTCTTTTACTATCGGCAGATGACGCACCACCACCGCCGTTCCTTGGATGCTGGTGACGACGTTGGGGGTTTCAATCGTCGTCGGGCCGTTACCTGGCGGCATCAAGAGCAATGCTGTCCCATTCGCCAGCCGCAAGTTGCGCGTGTTGGGCACAAACCAGAAGGTGGTTGACTCACCCACTCGCGCTAGCGACCCCTCGTCAAAACGCAAGTCAATTTGAGCCGCCTGACGGGTGCGAATGACATCACCGAGGCCAAGTTGGTCGCTCGTCTGAACGAGCCGGGGGGGCTGCCCCTGCCGTGAAAGTTCGACTCGGTTTCGAAACGATTCCACCGCTGCCTGGGTCAAAACTGCTTCGGCGATCGCCGGCTCTGGCGCGATCGCCCACAAAAGCACATAAACTATACTTGCCAGGCCGCCCCGTCGGAGGTCATATTGGCTCATGGGCATCTACATTTGAATTTGATCACTTGCAACTGTTGGACACTTTGAATTCTTAGTTTGAGCGCTTCGGCGATCTGATTACTCCCCTTAGCCTCGGTTTTGATAACTGGTCGGGGCTGAGCCTGATGCTGATCGGGTGCTCGCCGATGGACTCAACCCTTCACAAAATACTGCGTTTCTACAGGTCTCAAATTTTGATATCGGCAATGTGTGACTCCCTACTCGGCTAAACAATAGAGTCGCCACCGTTTGCGGAGCTATTTGTGCCCAACCCGATCTACCTTTCTAAATGCTGGGTCATTGGCTGGTTACCTTTGGTTTTGAGCTTACAACAAGCCCACGCCCACGCTAACCCGTTGCCCCCTGCTATTGTCTCCTATAAAACTGTAGATGACTCTAAAATGCCGCCGTCAGTCGCTGCGGTGCCAGTGCTGCCTGGCTCCTTAGAGACGACTCAAAATGATGTGACGCCATTCGCCGCTGCTGGCGTTATCGGTCCCTCAGTTATGGGCGATCGCTTGCTAACATCCGCCGCATCTGCGAGCCCTGCCCCCGCTGCCCCGCCAGAGAGGCTAGCGTCGCTACCTCCCTCGAGTTTGAGTCAGGTGCCGCCCCCCGCTTCGGCACCCGCTAAAAAAGAACCGAAAAGTGTCGCGCCCCGATTAGAGCGCTTTTTTGCCGGAGCGCGGTCGGGAAGCCCTTGGCCGACTGCCATTACGCCCCCAGACCGACCCCAAAATAAACCCCAGCCTGCCGATGGGGCGCTGCCTGAGGGCGGGCTTGACCCTGAGCTGGGCATGATTCAGGTGGCCGACCCCCGCGTCGATCCTGAACTCGGCACCCTGCAACTCCGGAATCCTCTACAAGATCCAGAGCTGGGCATTTTGCAGCTGCGGCAGATTGTGCCTGCTCCAGGCCGCCGCCCGGTGGTGTTTCTCTCAACCTATGTGACGGCCTCTAACAGTGACAATGTTTTTTTGGTAGAGGATCCGATTCAGGGCCGATTTGGCGATAATTTTGTCCGCCCAGGCATTAGCCTCATCGCTTTTCCGAGCATTGGCCCACAGACTAATCTCTTGGTTTCGGCTGAAACCAACTTGCTGCGCTATGAAGAACAGAATCGCTCTAACTACGACGAACTGAGATTTCGCGCTGGGGTTCGTCATCGCTTTTCCGATCGCGTTTACGGGCAGCTGAGTTTTAGTAGTCAACTGCTGTTTCGAGAGGGCTATACAGACCAGTTTTTTAGCAATAGCGGTGTCGAGCTGACCCTCAATCGCCGCGATGTGCTGACGCCACAACTGACGCTAGATAGCTTTTATCAGGGGCAAATCTACTTCAGCGACCCTGATCAGTTCAGCAATGTCTTAAATTCGGTGGGCACCTATTTGGGGTATCGCATCTCGCCCCGGTGGGATGCCGGCATTGGCTACCGCCTAACAATCTCAGACTTTACTCGCCAAAGCCGTCACGAAACCTATCAGCGCATTACGGGGCAGCTGCGCTATGCGATTACGCCTGCGGTGCGAATCTCTCTGTTTGGGGGGCTGAGCTACGGGCGATCGACCGAACCGCGTATTTCGTTTGACGACACCTTTTTTGGCATTAGCATCGATGCCACTATTCCGATCTTCTGATGCCACATCTTTCGACCACGGGTTCCGAGGGAACGGCAGGGGCCACCAGCTAGGAAACTAGGGTGTCCCGACGCTAGAGGGTTGGCTTTAAGTGCTGCTTTTCGCGCTGTTTTGCTATGGGCGGGATCGGTGATCATGCCTCGCTCCATGGGCTGGCAAGTCGCTGGGTCGAATTAAATGTTAAACCGGTCGCTGATTTCGACTCCGCTCAATCAGCTAGAGTGCGGGCCAGGTCGGAAGTTGAGAGTTGAGCGGAGTCATAAGCCCTACGGGCAGGTAAGACCAACGCGCTAGCGTCTCCGCCAGGAGAAAACCCGTCGGCAAGAAATTGTACCTGCCTGCTTAGCCGGCGTGTTTGTGATCTCAATCAGGCTTCTAGCGGACGATAAACACGTTGGCGCTTTCGTAATCTGGCTGGCTCAAGCAGTGTTTATCTCTAGCCGCATTCTGAGCCCCAAGAATGAAAAAGTCTTTTTGTGTGTTGTTGCTAATGCTGGCGAGTATCGAACCTCTCGCCAAGCCCATCGAGCCGTATCAACTTTTGGGCAACCCCAGTGGCATCGGCTTAGTCGGGTGATCGAATGTTGGCAGACGCAGCTCTTGGCCCAACGGTGACCCACGGTAAAATTCATTTCGGCGATCGCGGCCACCCCATTAGAGGATGCTACAATTTAGCTTGACTAAGGGCACGTAGCTCAGTTGGATAGAGCATCAGATTCCGGTTCTGAGGGTCGGGGGTTCGAATCCCTTCGTGCTCGTTTAATTAAAGACCATTTTTAGCTTTGCCATCCCTGTTAATGGCCAGGTAGTTGAGCTACTCAACTATCCCCTCCGTAAAACTGTGGACGCAGCCTGCCGAGAGCGCATAGGAGGTTTCTGTGGGGATGTCGTCTGTGACCTCAGGGAGACGCTCAGCGAACGCCTGCGCTCAGCTCAGGTAAATCTGGGGATGCTTTGGGTTAAGGTCAGCGGTGAGGGGGCTCTGCCCTTTGATGTGACTTCTGCCTGACAAGTTTGAGTGCTATGACGCAACTGCGTAAACCCAGCAAAGCCGAGATCCAAGCTGCCTACAATAGCGAAGTGCCCGATATCATCGGCCCCGACCTCAAGGTATTATTTTGTGGAATTAACGCCAGTATCTATAGCGCCGCCGTTGGACACCACTTCGCTCGACCCGGCAATCGTCTGTGGAAAACGTTGCACCAGGCTGGGTTTACCGATCACTGCCTAGATCCCACGGAAGATCGCACGTTACTTGATGCTGGCTATGGCATGACCAATATCGTCGCTAGAGCCACCGCGCGCGCTGATGAGCTGACGCCTGCCGAACTGCTCCAGGGCTATCAGGAGCTGACTGCCAAAGTGTCAAAATTCCGACCGCAGTGGCTCGCTATTTTAGGTATTACTGCTTATCGCGTGGCCTTTCAGCAGCGGCGAGCTCAGATCGGTCGACAAACCGAACGGTTGGGCGACACTCAGCTGTGGGTGCTGCCTAATCCCAGCGGTCTCAATGCGCACTATCAACTCCCTGATTTGGTCAACGTTTATGGTGAGCTGTTGCAGACCCTTGCCGCGCCTCAGCCGTGACCGGCGATCGCCTCAAAGTACCGCTCCAAAATTTGCTCCTGGGCGGCCTTGCGTGTCCTGTTGGTTAGGGAAATGAAGGGCCGCCATTCAGCCAGAGCTGGCCGCCAGAGCTGAAGAGACTGATGCGGAGGCGCTGACCATAGGACTAAAAATCTGGCCCCGGCTCTTGGGTTCCTCTATGTGACCAAGATGGCCTCAGGAGTCTGCTCGCTGAGAACTGCTATACAGCTTGGCTATAGGGCCTTACTATGCTGAACTCAGGATTTTCGCTGGGAAATGTATAAAGCAAGTATAAAGGCTGACATTGTGATTATGTAGCCTTCTTGAACTCACCGATCAGAACCCTGTTCCTACCGATAAAGCTCTGAATAAGGGGGGGATACCACTTGCACTGGGCTTCTAGGTGGCGGGCAATCGCCTTTGACTGGGGAGATTCACGGTGTAAGCGAGCAGACAGTTTGGACGCCACCGGCACATCAGAAAGACCCAGCTTCTCCAATTGGCGTTTTTGACCCAACCTCGATTGATGAGAGCGCTGCTGTTTTCCCTGCTGCCAGGCACGGATCGTTGTAGTCAACCCCTAAATTAAAGCCATGCAAACTCGTTGGAAAAGCCAACAGGGTTTCACTCTGATTGAGTTACTCGTCGTCACCGTGATTCTGGGGGTCTTAGCTGCTCTCGCCCTGCCAGCCTATACCGCCATGATGCAGCGTGCCCGCTATGCCGAAGTTAAGCAAAGCATGGGCGTCATGTCACGAGAAGTCCAGCTATATCGGACCGAATTTGGTCAATATCCGCCCGATGTCAACCGGGATGTCCAACCGGAGGGTATCGTCAACTGGCCCCAAGATGTACCCTTTGGTGGCAAATATGACTATGACCACTGGGGGGTTGGTGGCGGCCAGTGCTACGTTCAGATTGGTTTTATCGGTGCCAGTCAACAAATGAACTATCCACTGTTTACGATTAATGCCCAGCCTGAGAAGTTTGAAGAGTTTGATGACAATTTGGTGATGGGGGTTGAAGTCTATGACTGTTCATCTGGGTCGGGGCCAGTCCCTCCATAAGTGAATCCCCTAGTTCCGTAAGTGAATGCCCCTAGATCATGCCCCCAACGGCTACCCCTCGCGCTCTTGAACAAGAATCGATAGAGTGTAGGGCAAGAGCGCGCAGTTGTTGAGGAAGGTTGTTATGAAACGTGCGATCGAGATCGTGAGTGGACTACTCATCGTGTTGGCTAGTCTCGTTTTGAGTGTTAGCCCCGTTTGGGCGAGTGAGTCTCGTTCTACTGCGCCAGCCGGGGCTACAGTCTACTTAATTACGCCTCAAGATGGTGACGTGGTATCAAGTCCTTTCACGGTCAAATTCGGGCTGTCGGGTATGGGTGTGGCTCCGGCCGGGGTAGAAAAATTAGGGACAGGGCACCACCACTTGCTGATCGATTTAGCGGAATTGCCTGACTTGGATACGTCACTGCAGGCCACTGATCAGATCAGACACTTTGGCGGTGGTCAAACGGAGACCATCATCAGTCTGCCGCCGGGTGAGCATACCCTGCAGTTGCTGCTAGCCAACTACATTCACGTGCCTTACAATCCCCCCGTGGTTTCAGAGCCCGTCACGATTATGGTGGAATAGTGGGGCATCAGCATAACCGCTACTGGCTCTGCCTAACCGCGTGAAATGGGTCTGGATTAGGTTTGAAGCCGAGCATAAAATTTCTTGGCGCGCTACAGTTGCTCGCCATCAGCTTTGAACATGGCAGATCTCATCTGGATTGAAGGCCCCACCCGGAGTGGCAAAACCACTCGGTTGCTGGCCCATATTGCCGAAATAGCGACGGCACCAATGGCGGGCCGTCGAGCGGGGGCTGTCTTTTTATTATTCGCAGCTAATGGCGATAATCGCCTCACCCTGAGCGATCGCCTGGTCGATAGCTTACCGGCGACCCTCCCCATCACGACGGCCACGCCAGCCGGGTTCATTCAAAACGAGGTGACCTTGTTTTGGCCCCTATTGGTGGAAACCTTAGGGCTCAGCCCGCAATTTCCAATGCCGTTGCGGCCCGAAAATGAGCAGGAGTTAGCGACTCAACTCTGGCGTGATCAGCTGGATCGCGGCACCTTAGAGGTCCCCGGTTGGACTGAAACGCAAACCGTGCGGCGATCGCTCGATTTTTTGCAACTAGCGGCGACTAGCGGTACCCCGGCAGAGGCTTTGCCGGAGCTGTTGGTTGCGGCCCTGCCCGGGGGCATTGCCTCGGCTGACGTTTGGGGGGCGATCGCCCAAGCTGTCATGCAATGGCGCGACTGGTGCTTGAGCCAGAGCTTTTTGACCTACAGCATCGCTACCGAACTGTATTGGCGACATTTGCTGCCTCAGCCGCTGTATCAGGCGAAATTCGCCGAGCGCTTTTGTGGTCTGATGGCCGATGATTTTGACGAGTATCCGGCGATTTTTGCTGAGCTGTGGCGGCAGGCCGACGCGTGGCAGCTGCCGACCGCCGTTACGTGGAATCCCCACGGTAAGATTCGCCTCGGGGTCGGGGCTGACCCCGAGGCGTTAGGACTGCTCCGGGCGGGGGCAAAAACGGTCGAAGAGCTCACTCCCGTCGTTGCCGAGTCCTTAGCCAGTGCTTGGGCCGACCCCATCGTCACTGCCGTCCTCGATCCGCTGGCGGTGCCAGAGCCGATGTCGGCGGTGCAGGTGATTCAAGCCACCTCGCGGGGAGAGCTGTTGCGCCAAACCGCCGAGGCGATCGCGGCCGCCATCCAACAGGAGCAAGTTACCCCTGGCGACATTGCGGTAATTGGGCCAGGGTTTGATGCGATCGCCCGCTATACCCTGGCCGAAATCTTGCAGAAACAACACATTCCGGTGGCCTCGCTCAACGATCAGCGACCGCTGGTCAGCACTCCCCTGGTGCGCGCCATCTTGACCATGGTGCCCTTCATCTATCCGGCGCTGGGGCGGTTTTTAACCAAAGATGCCGTCGCCGAAATGCTGGTGGTGCTTAGCCAGTCGACCCAGGGTGACCCGAGCCAGTCGTGGTTTGAGCGTGTGCAAATCGATCCGGTGCGGGCTGAGCTGATTGTTGACCACTGTTTTTATCCTGATCCTCAGCGCCCCGATCTTTTGGCCGTGAGCGAGTTCCCCCGGTGGGATCGGCTCGGCTATCGAGCTACTGATGCCTACAACGTGCTACGCGACTGGATCGCCCAGCAGCGGCAGGCGCTCCAGCAGCGCTTGATTACCAGCCCCGTCAGCTTGATCGATCGCACGATTCAATCTTTTTTGTGGCGGGGCAACTATCTCCCCTATGACCAGCTGGCCGCCCTGCGAGAACTGATGGAAACAGCTCAGCATTTTTGGCAGGTGCAGGGCCGTCTCCGACAGCAGCAGCGTCTGGAATCCGATCCTCCAGCCTCCCCGCTGTCCCCCGAAGGTCGCTTTTTGGCGCTGCTGCTGCAGGGGATTGTGGCGGCCAACCCGTTTCCGGTGAAGCCATTAGAGCACGGACAGCAGGGCGTGACACTCTCAACCGTGTTTCAATATCGATCGCAGCGGCTGCACCATCGCTGGCAGTTTTGGCTCGATGCCAGTTCACCGCGCTGGCTCACGGGCACGGATGCGTTGTTTGGCTATCCCATGTTCTTGCAGCAGCGGCATGGGCAGCCCTGGCCCGTTGATTTTATTGAACGCAGTCACGAAGCCCGTCTAGAGCGCATCTTGCGAGACTTACTGGGGCGCGCTACCGAGCAAGTCATTTTATGTCACAGCGATTTGGCAGTGAACGGTCAAGAACAACTGGGCCCGTTGTTAACCCTGGTTGATACCGCTGAGGAATTCACGCTGGAGTGAGGGCGCGTCATGAGTTAATAGTCTGTGGCTCCGAGGGAATACAGCATCTGTCGCTCTGAGTCGGTCAGCCCCTGAGAGCCGCCGATCTGCATCCCTTCATAGGGGCGATCGACCCGCAGCTGACCTTGCTTTTGGCCCGTGGCCAGCGACCAGATATTAATGTCACCGTTTTGGCTAGCACAGGCGATCGCCTGGCCATCGGGACTTGTACTGATGTGCCAGTTTGCTTCCGCATGGGGGGTAAAGGTGGCGCGACAGGTATCCGTATCAAGTTCCCAAAGTTCTACCGTTTGGGTATCGCTCATGAGAACCACGGGGCGATGCTGCTCATCTAAAGCGATCTCATGAATGTAGAGATCTTGCTTTTGCCAAGTCTTGACGCAAGTGTGATCGGAGAGCTGCCAGCACCGCACAGTGCCGTCGTAGCTGCCGCTATATAAATAGTCGCCATCGGCAGATAGGCAAAGCGTATGCACCCGGCGACGATGGTCGGATAGCTGGGCAATCGCCTGCCCCTCAAAGTCCCAGCCTTGGATGGTGCGATCGCGACTGCCACTGTAAATGCGTTGCCCATCCGGGGTAAATGCTAGGGCCATCACGGGGTCAGTGTGAGTCTGCTGCTGTTGCCAGCAAAACACTCGGTTCGGTAAATCCCAAAGGGCTACCGTTCCGGTCATATCTCCCGCCGCTAGCAAGGTGCCTGCCCGATCAAAGGCGAGGGCCGTAATGCTTTTGGGTAAGCGCATCGACCAGTCCAGCCAAAGTGATTGACGGCAATCCCAAATGACGATCTGCCCGGCGGCGGTGCCCACTGCCCAATAGTGCCCGGACTGACTTGTCGCCAGTAGCTCAGCCAGACTACCGTCCGGTAGTTGGAGGCGGGCTTGAGGCAGCCACCGCTGTCGCTCCGCCGCATGCTGCCAACACCTGACCGTTTGGTCATCGTGGTAGCTCAACAGCCGCAGGGGGTGAGTCGCTAAAGCCAGTTTTTTGGCCGGGTGGCGATCGCTGCGCCAGATCCGTAAACACTGCCCAGAGTAGGCATGCCACCGCTGCACCATATAGTCACCCCCGGTCATCAACTCGCGGCTGTCGGGGCTAAACACGAGCGATTCGACAGGGGCGCTGGGGGCTGAAATTTGATAGAGCCGTGCTCGCGAATCAACCTCCCAAACTGACACAGTATTACTAATGTCACTGGCGGCTAAATAACGACCATTGGGACTCAAGGTCAACGTCATGAACAAATCGCAGGGCTCTTGCATGACTTTCAACGGACGTTCTGAGGTGAGATCCCAAATCACTAACTGCCCTTCGTCACGGCCAATGACGACGGCACGCAGGCGGTTGGGGGGCACGCCTGGGAGATACGCGACGGTGCCCAAGCGGCTGGTAAGTCGCCCTTGAAACCGCTGAGTGGCTTCGCCACTAGCGAGCTGCCACTCGACGGCGGCGCAGTCTTCTCCACAGGTCAAGAGAAATTGACTGCAGGGGCTAATCGCAATTGCGGTCACTGCCGCACTGTGGGCGGCAATACAGTGCAGTTGCTCCCCCGAAGCGAGTCGCCAAACATAAAGGTTGCCAGCCTCATCACCGCCCACTAAAAGCTGCTTATCGGGGCTAAAGGCGAGGGTGGTGAGCGCCTCATCAGCGGTGTTGGCAAATAGCTCTGGGCCATATTCAGACTGAAGATCCCAAAGGCGAATGGTGCCATCCTGACGACCTTCGGCCAGGGTATAGCCGTCGATACTAAACGTGATTGCTCGAATGGCCGACGTCACGGTCAACATGGCCTGCTGCAGGCGACCGTTCTGGCGGTTCCACAACAGCAGCCGACCATCTTGATCACCCACCGCGATTTCGTTCTGGTGAGCGTTGATCGCAATGACTGGGCACTGCCCCATCGGTTTGGCTAATAATGTTTGCTGCAGATCAGCCCCAGCAAACGAGACGCCTTGAAAGAGGTCAGACTGCAAGTCAGCGTCGCGCAGCTGCAGTGAGTGGAAATCGATATCCACTAAAGAGCGTTGCCAGTACTGCGCTAAATTCACCAGGTTGCCCGCCCGATAGCCCTCGGCCGCGGCCCGCTGCGCCGGTGCCTGACTCGCTTGCAAAGCCCGACGCAAGAAGCGTTCCTGCTCCGCTGGTTGACGATAGGTGGCTTCCAGCAACGAGGATACGGCTCCTAAGAGAGCTTGCCGCTGCCATTGGCGAATCATCTCCGGGGCATTCGCCTGCAGCAACGGATAGTGATCGAGCAGCTCCCACTGCTGAGCTTCATCAGCGGCGGCAAAGGCTTGCAAAAAGCGATCGCGGAGATAGGGCGACAGCAGCTCCGGCAACGCCAATTCCCAGACGGCATCTGCTCCCGTCTCGACCCGCGAGTGACAGATGCCCCGGTCGCCTAACGACTCAACGGCCCCCAACGCCATCGACGTATTCAGATAGTGACTGACTTGCTGTAGCGATAGCGGCTGCTGGCCCAGCATCATCCAGGTCAGAACCTGCCACTCAACGTCTGACAATGGCGTTAACCAGGTCTCAATATAGGTCTGAATCAGTTGAGTTTCTAGCTGCAAAGCGTCTAAACAAGCCGTTAACCGATGGCCAAAAGAGGCGATGCGAGGGGCGACTTCCGCCAGTATCAGGGCGGGGATGCCGCCATAGTGATGGCTCAGCAATTGCCAATCCGACTCGGTAGCGGTCAACTCGGGTGGCCAAACTGCCAGGGTCGAGAGTTCAGTCTGATCTAAGCCCTCCACACAAAATAGCCGACAGCCTGAGCCGGTAATCGGCAGAGCCGCACGGGGTAGATCGCGCCCCACCCACACGACGCAGCTGGGGTGCTCACGACTCGCTAAGGTGTCTAAGATCTCACGGTAGTCGGTAAAGCGAGCATCGTAGGTGCCTGCCAGCATGTGTGGGCGATAGACCGCTTCAATGCCGTCGAAGACAATCAAACACTTACGCTGAGTCAGCGTTTGCGTCAGCAAATCTAGCCGTTCGGCTAGGGCCTCAGACCGGTCGGGTACGATGCCCAGCTCTCGCAGCAAGTCTCCCAGCAGCTCTGAGGGCGTGGCGCGATCGCTTAAATCGCGGTAGACAAACTGCTGAAAATGGGGCCGCACTTGCTCCGCTAGCTTGACTGCCAACCAAGTTTTGCCCACTCCGGGAATGCCCGAGAGGCACAACAGCCGCCCATGATGGTTGATTACCCAGTCAGCTAAATCGGCTAGCGACTGTTGCCGACCGCGAAAATCTGAGATATCGAAGGGTAAAAAGCTGGCAACGTCAGGCATCGATGCCGCGACAAGGGTCGTCTCCGCCGCGCGACCATTGCCGTTGGCTGCTGAATCTGGAGCCGATGTGGTCGGGAGTTCTGCCAACATCTGCTCTGACCACCGCTCAATCGCGGTGCGGAAATTCGTCTTTTTAACCTGCATGCCCAAGGCATCAGACAGTAGGGTCCATAGCGCTGGCCCCACGTCTCGACTCAGATACCCCTCGGTATAGCCTGCCTCTGCCGCAATTTTTTGATAGGTATGACGATGCCAAGAGCCCTCTAAAACAACGCGATCGATATCGCGCAGTCCGTCAACGCGAACTGCGCGAACGGCCAAATCAGCTGTTCGAAACGCCTCATCAAAACCCATTAACCCAGACATTGGTTGCGTGCACCCTGATGATAGTCAGAGTTTACCGCGCCTGTCCTGAATTTTCCTGAGTTTTCCTGAGTTTTTAAAATTTCCACAAGCCTCGACTGCTCACGCCATGAGTTGGTGGCATTGAAGAGGGGGGTGCGAGCGCGATGACTAAGGTAGCGGCTCGGTGGGATTTGCTTCGTGCTCTCAGACGACGTCTCGTCTAGCGATGTTCCCCCGCCAGCATCAGATGGCTGATTGTAGACCATTGAGCCGCAATGAACCGAGCCTTAAGCGGCGGGCGGGCGATGCCATGAGCTGCTGAAGCTCCTGACGTGATGGCTTTGAGCCGGTTCGACCAGGGTTAAGGGCACTGCAGAACAGCTTTCTGGGGCAATTTCCTCAGAGCTGATAAAGCACGTTATCCCAACCATTGTCCGAATCACTGGACTTTTGAGCTTTAGCTTCCTGCAGGGGCTCATCTTTTAGATGCTGAGGGCGGCGACGGCGGTGAGTCCAAGCGACATCAGGCGTATGTTGGCCGGGCTGCCAGGGCTGGTTAGCGGCTTGAGGCTGAACTAAGTCAGCAAACAGGGCTTGGGTTTCCACCGCTTTTAACTGACTGAGGGCTGCTTCCCAGCTCAAATCAGGTAGCTGAAACAAGGCCCGTAGAGTTGTGAGCACTGCTTCGGCTTCTTGGTCTCGACTGACTTGTAAGGGTTGTGCCAGGCGTAGCGGGTCAACTTGAACCGCCATGATGGCCTGCCGCACCGCATCGCTAATCTTTTGATGCAGGTCACGTTCAGCGATCTGCCGTTGATACTGCCACCCCCTCGCACTAGAGGCATACAGCGTTGGCAGACGGTTGAGGGCATAGGTGACGACCTCTTCCATCCGCAAGTATCGGCGGATTCTCGGTGAGGTCTCTTTGATCTGCTTGCCCACTTCCTGGGCTACCAAACTCTCCATGACATTGACATAGATCCTTTGGTCATGGGGTAACTTCACTGCTTTCATAAGATTTGCTCACAACGATTCAGGACAGGGATAGGGGATTCTGTGAGCCGACTCTGATGACAATCTCAACCGGCACCCAGAGGTTTGAAGCTCTCTCACGATAGGTGAATATCACTAAACTAGCTTTGATAGCTGGCAAAGGCTAGATGCAGTGCTGATGAATTTACTTAGCTTCAATCATAAGCAGTGATCTTAGATCAGGCATCTGCGCTGCGATCACGTCCCTGGGGCAAACAGTTTTCTGCCAGGGTTGGCAAGAGTCAAACCGCTGCGATCGCGGCGGCTATGTTTCCGCAACTCTCTCAGTAGAAAACTATTTTCCCTCGAAAAAATCAAAAAAGCGGTTGTGCCGGCATCAGTAAAACTACTCACGATTCAAGGACTGACCGATCGCCCGTTGGCTCAAATCACCCTGCTGCTGGGAACCTCACCAGTATTGGGAACCTCGTGACGCCATGATTTCCGACGGCTTTTTCTGATTGGCAGTGGTGTACGAGCGACCTGGGCACTGCCCCAAAAATTAGACTTGGCTGCGAGTGAATCGCGCTTCCCCACAATTGCGCCAAACTCCCGTCCCGAGTACCGTCCGCCCCACCTCTCACGCCCATGCAGATACCTGGATCTTTCCTGGTTGGGAGCGGCGTGCCAGCGCTATAGGCCATCGCGCTCAGACGTTTGGGCACTGCTGCTGCGAGGTCTGATTTGCTGGATTTAGGCAAAATCACTGTCCGGAAGTCTCGCATAATTAGGGTATGTAGGGGGTAGGCAACGGGGTCGCCTCACTCAAAACATGCTCAAAATCATCAATGTCAGCTAGTGTCGATTAGATTTAGAGCTAAATTAATGAAAACCTTTATCGCCTTACTTGACTCATCGCTAACTTCACCCGAAGTTTTTTAAGCGCCATGGACCATATTCCACCAGAAAAACGCCATCAGGCTACTCGCAAATTTGTTAAGGCTCTTGATGAGTTGGAAACAGTTTTGCAGATCACGCCGGCCGATGCCCCTGAGTCACCGTCTCAGCCGTCTGCCGCTGCCGAGCTGCCTGCTTTTGAAGAGGACGCAGTTGACCTGGGCCAGCTGCTCGACGATGCGGTGCAAGATATTGAGCGGTTTATGTCATCAGAAGATTCGCCCACTGCTTGAACCTGGCGGTTTCTGAGAGAAAATACCTCATTGGCCGGCCGGTTTCGCTGAAAATCGCCAATTCACTGCTATTCCCGGTTGCTCCCACACCCGCCCTGACCAATTATTGACGGCGATTGACGGCCCCAAGCTGGATAGCTAACCCTTCTCTGTGTCTGCATCTACGTTATCCATGCGGTGCTGGAAACGAAGCACTGAGAACGGTCAATACCGGCATGATGGCAGGCCCTAAGCAGTCACAGCGCGGCTTGTCGTTGTCGAATTGCTTCAAACAAAATGACGGCGGCAGCAATGCCCACGTTGAGCGATTCTACTGCGTTCGCCATCGGAATCGCCACCACATGATCGGCGATCGCGATCGCCGCTGGCGATAGGCCGGCCCCTTCGTTGCCTAATACCAAAACGGTCGGCACGGTCAGATCTATCTGCCAATAGGGTAGGGCTCCCTCAGCGGCGGTCGCTAAGATTTGACAATCCTGAGCTTGCCAGGTGGCGAGCTGCTGAGGCAGATCGGCAGTGGTCTGTGGCGTCACGCGAAACCATTGTCCTGCCGAGGCTCGTAGCACCTTCGGATGAGTTAAATCAACGCTGTTCTGACTCAAGCAGAGCCCGTCGCTGCCGACGGCGGCGGCGGTTCTGATCAAGGTGCCGACGTTGCCGGGGTCTTGAATCGCTTCTACTGCCAGTCCGAGCTGCGGTTGGCGGGGCAAAGGAATGGCGGGCTGCAGGGGCGCGATCGCCACCACGCCATCCGGTGTTTGCGTGGTGGCGATCGCCGCGAGCACCTCAGGGCTGACAATTTCGTGACGTTCACTGTGGGCCTGCACCTGTGCCCACAGGTCGCCATGATGAGTCTGCCAAGCTGCGGTGGCACAGATTGCTTGAAGCGGATAGCCAGTGGCGATCGCCTCCTGAACTAAGTGAGTGCCTTCGACCAAAAATTGCTGCTGCGATCGCCGATGTTTGCTTTGATGCAGCTTGCGCAGTTCTTTAACCCAAGGATTTTTGAGACTTGTTAGCATCGCCCCGTGCTGTTAACGCGTATCTCTTTGTGGCCTCAGGCCCACCGGCCTGACCTTTGGAAACCTGATGACTTAGTGCCTGAACCATCAAACATCAGTAACCCTCAGGCGGGCGTTGCCTCAGCCAGAGCGGCTCAATGCCAAAACGCAGTTTAGCTGAGAACACCAAGTATTTGAATTTAAGATGCGGAACCCGGGACTTGAACCCGGAAGTTCTTGCGAACACTAGAACCTGAATCTAGCGCGTCTACCAATTCCGCCAGTTCCGCTGGCTGATGCCCCATAAACCCTAATGGTCTATAACAGCAGTCTTCTAGAGTGCCTCAAAAAGAACGCATTCGTCAACTCTGGGACAAAAGAAATTTTGATCGCCAGCTCTACAGCAAGACGTAATTTTTATAGGTGCCCGAAAAAAAGGTTAGAGAAAATGGTTGAATTGGGTAGAATCTAGACGAAAATTTACATCTGAGTTGTCGCACTCAGGTTTTGGAGGATAAACCCATCGTTACAACCGCTGGTATTCAACAGATGTCCAATTCCCCTGATGCCGATAATTCAGCGTTAGAAATCTGGGGACAGCACTCACTCTCGGGCAATGTCACCATTAGTGGGGCCAAAAACTCCGCTCTGGTGGTGATGGCTGGTGTGTTGCTATGTTCGCAGCCCTGTCGCCTGCGCAACGTCCCCAACCTGGTGGACGTCGAGCGGATGGGGGCGGTGCTGAAGGCCCTAGGGGTTAAGGTCAAACGTGACCAAGACTTTTTAGAACTGGATCCCAGCGACATCAGCCATACGCGCGCGCCTTACGACATCGTTAGCAAGCTGCGAGCTAGTTTCTTTGTGATTGGCCCGCTGCTTGCTCGCATGGGGGTGGCGCGCATTCCGTTGCCCGGTGGCTGTGCGATTGGGGCGCGGCCGGTAGAGCTGCACGTGCGCGGTCTGCAGGCGATGGGGGCAGATGTCCAGATCGAGCACGGCACGGTTCATGCCTGTATTCCCGGTATTCGAGGGCGTCTGAAAGGGGCGAAAATTTACCTCGATTACCCGAGCGTCGGCGCGACCGAAACCTTGATGATGGCCGCCACGCTGGCCGATGGTGAGACGGTCATTGATAATGCGGCCCAAGAGCCAGAAGTAGCTGATTTAGCTAACTTTTGCCGGGCGATGGGAGCCCGCATTCGTGGGGTGGGCACTAAAACTTTGACGATTTCTGGGGTGCCCAGTCTGCACAGCACCGACTATGCGATCGTGCCTGATCGCATCGAAGCGGGGACGTTTTTGATCGCTGGAGCGATCACCCACTCGGAAATTTCCCTGTCTCCGGTGGTACCCGAGCATTTGGGGGCGGTGATCGCCAAACTGCGCGAGGCCGGGTCGGATGTGGTCTCTGAATCCCATAACCGGATTAAGCTGATCCCCGGTGACGAAATTTTGCCGACGAATATTCAAACTCTGCCCTATCCGGGTTTCCCGACCGATATGCAGGCTCAGTTTATGGCCTTGATGACCTTGAGCAGCGGCAATAGCATGGTTACCGAAACGGTCTTTGAAAACCGTCTGCGCCATGTGGCTGAGTTTGGTCGCATGGGTGCCAACATTCGAGTCACGGGCAATTGTGCCGTGATTCAAGGCGTACCGATGCTGTCGGGGGCACCGGTGATGGCGACTGACCTGCGTGCTTCTGCTGCTTTAGTGTTGGCCGGTCTCGGTGCCCAGGGTAAAACCATCATGAGTGGCATCCACCACCTTGATCGCGGTTATGAGCAACTAGAGCGGAAGCTCACCCAAATTGGTGCCCACATTACCCGGCTTGAGGGCGCCGATGCCCAAGCCGCAGTTGAGATCGACGGGGCGGCGGCAACGGTGCAGCAGCGCCAAGTTTAATCCAGATCGCCGTGATGGCGGCCACCGGGCTGGGACAGTGCCAGGGTGGGATCGGCGTTGGGATGCCCTGGTGGGTCAGGAATTGAGCGGGGGATGCTCGTCACACGTTGATCGGTTGTCGCGATCGCGCTGCCGCGTTCTCTAGTGGAATGAGATAGATTCAAGAGGCCTCTCTCGCTAGCCATCCTTCCTCTCAACCTATGGAATCCACCACCCACAAGCAGATTTTATCCGGCCTGCAGGCCGATCACTTTCGTCATCCGCTTGACTTAGAAGCGACCGCTGCCTTGCGCCAGCTACCGGGCTTAGACGTCTTGATTCGGGCCGCTTTAGGCCCGGTGGCAGAGCAAGTGCTTTACCTCGATAACATTTCGTCGAGCGTGTTGGTGAGTGAGCGACAACTACCCGAGCTGCATGATTCACTGCTCGAAGCCTGCCAAGTGCTAGACCTAGAGCCGCCCCAGCTCTATGTGCGGCAGCATCCTGTGCCCAACGCCTATACCTTTGCCATGCGGGGTAAGCAGCCCTTTATTGTGGTGCACACGTCACTGATTGATCTGCTGACACCCGCTGAAGTGCAAGCGGTGATTGGTCATGAACTCGGCCACTTGAAGTGTGACCACAGCGTGTATCTCACCCTGGCGAATCTCTTGACACTGGCTGCCAGTCAGCTGCCTTTGGCGGAGCTGTGGGTGCCGACCTTGCAGACCCAAATTATGGAATGGGTGCGATGTGCTGAGTTTACGTGCGATCGCGCGGCATTGCTGGTGGTGCAAGAGGCAAAAACCATTGCCGCTCTGCTGATGAAGTTGTCTGGTGGGTCTCCCACCCTATCAGCCCAGCTTAATGTTGAGGCGTTTCTCGATCAGGCGCGGGCCTACGACGCAGCAGTGGACTCTGAATTGGGTGAGTTAGTTAAGCAAGTCCGTTCTCAAGAGTTGACGCACCCATTGCCAGTTTTGAGAGCCCGCGAGATTGACCGCTGGTCGAGTAGCCCCGAGTATCAGTCATTGCTAAATCGAGACGCCACCCAGTACAATAAAGAAATGTCATCTCAGGGCGGATGGCGGAATTGGTAGACGCACCACACTCAAAATGTGGCGACTTCGGTTGTGAGAGTTCGAGTCTCTCTCCGCCCATGATTCATTTCTAAGGTGAGCGCTATAGCAACCCTAAAACGGTGGGAATCGCCTCGCAAATCTGGCCGCAATGATAAAGGTCGCGGCGGCACTGCTAGGCAACGACAACTGCAAAAACGTAATCAGCGTCTTCGTCAACACTTGAAGAAGACTCAGGATGAAAAAAGAGAGGTCATTGACCTCTCTTTTTTATTGGCTGGCTGAATCCGCTGCGCTGCTTTGACTGACCTTGATGCCGAAGCCGAACTGTTGCTGGTTAATGCCAGAAAATTCTCTAGACCTGTTGGGGCCAGCCAGGCTGTTGACCTCCGACCCCCACCGTGAGTGGATCATTCGGCAATTCATAAGTAGAAGGCCCTAATGATCGAAGGGGATGTCATCGCCTAGCGTGACGCACCAAAGTCAACCCTGGCGGTGAGTTGGGGTGTCGCCACAACTCACCCTACAGCAATGTTTATTTATGCCTGTAGCAATCCGCGGATAGATCTGATCAGCTAATGAAGGCTTGGTCAACGACTTGTCGAAACGGTTGGCCGGATTGAATCTGTTTTCGCATCCGATTCTTCAAAACGAACCACTGATGTACCCTTCGGGAAGGCTTCGCCTACGATCGGATTCAAATCGGGGGAATAAGGCGGGAGATACAAGAGATAACAGCCTGCCTGTTGAATCAGCCCGCAACCGATTCAATACGCCGTCGCTAACGCAACTTGCGGCATTGTTTAGCGTTGCCTCAGCTGACCGTCAAACGGTTGTGGTTTCCCCTGCTGAAATATTGGTTGCGGCAAGTTGAGAGTGGCCGACAATTAAATTCGGGAACAACGCCACCGACTGCGACTCCTAAAGCATCAAAAGTATGGCGATTAGATCATCGCCATCGACCGCACCCAATGGCCAGAACGCAATTTCTTTAGGTGTCCATTGGTCTGGGGTAATCATGCTCTACTGCTCTATTGGGAGACCTTAAACCAACTATGGGCTATGCAATCTAGTGATTCGTCAACTTTGATTTTGTGAGTTTTACTAGAGGCTGTCATCATTTAGCAGCTGAGTCCTAATGCTGAAAGCGGTTCAGCCTCTAGCTAGTTTTACCGAGCGGGCGCGATAATGCCCATACTGTAAGGCTTTCGAGTTTAATTGATGACGCGCCCTAGCATAGATTAGTCCAGCTCGATGGTGCGATAAGTTGACGAACCACTAGTCCTCTACGGCAGAAGTGATGCTACCCTTCCCATTGCCTTGCCCCCTTGCCATCGGCACTGGTTGGTGAAATAACGCCACAGTTTACTCGTGCTCACTCAACAACTGACGCGGTTTCCTGGGCCTGACAGTCGGGGCATAGGCCGAAAAATTCTAGCGTGTGATAGTAGATCCGAAATTTGTGATGATCTTGGAGCTCATGTTCAAGGTCATGCACGGGGCATTCATTAATTGAGATGCTGTTGCCACAGCGCAGACAGCTCAAGTGATGGCGATCTTCTTGGGGCAGGCTATAAAGCGATTCGCCGCTGGGCAAAGTGCGCACTTGCACCAAGCCATCAACCTTTAATGCATCGAGAGACCGATAAACCGTGGCGAGGCCAATCGTATATTCATGGCGCAGCACGACATATAGGTCTTGGGCCGAAGTAGGTTTGGGGAGCCCTTTCAAGACCTTGAGGATTCGTTCTTGACTACGCGTTCTGCGTTCGCTCATGACTGTGGCCACAACTCCTTCTTTAGCTTAGTGCAGAGCGGGATACGGTAGGATAGGAAGGCTTTTGAGGGGGGCGATCGCGATGCCAACGTACCAAGCTCAAATCTATGTGACGCTACGGCCTTCGGTGCTAGACCCGGCTGGGACGGCAGTGCAGTCTGGGCTCCATCATATGGGGTTTGACGCGGTTGAGCAGGTGCGTATCGGCAAATATATTCAAGTCACGCTGATGGCTGATGATGAGGCCACGGCCCGGCAGCAGCTTGATCAGATGTGCGATCAATTGCTCACCAATCCGGTGATTGAAAACTATCGGTTTGACTTAGCGGTCAAAACGCCCGCGATCGCCCCTTAACCCGCTTCTCCGCTATTCAGTCTGTTTATTGCTTCGCCATTCACCGCTTGTCAGGAGCGCGCCTCAATGAATATCAGCGTCATTGTATTTCCCGGGGCAAATTGCGATCGCGATGCTGCCTACGTTACGCGCGACCTCCTCGGTCAGCCCACCCATCTGGTCTGGCATGAAGAGAGTGATCTGCAAAATGCTGATCTGGTGATTGTCCCAGGGGGCTTTAGCTACGGTGACTATTTGCGGTGCGGGGCGATCGCCCGCTTTTCGCCCGCGCTCAAAGCCACCATTGACCATGCCCAGCGGGGCGGCTGGGTGCTTGGCATCTGCAACGGGTTTCAAATTTTGACCGAAGCCGGACTGTTACCGGGAGCTCTGGTGCGGAATCGTGACCTGCATTTTGTCTGCGATCGCCAACCCCTGCGGGTCGAGCGTACCAACCTGATCTGGACTCAAACGTACGCTGATCAGGCGGTGATTACCCTCCCCATCGCCCACGGTGAAGGATGCTACTATGCCGACGCCGAGACGCTGCAGTCGTTAGAAGAGCATCAGCAAATCGTTTTCCGCTATAGCAGCGCCCCCGGCGAGATCACCGAGGCTGCTAACCCCAACGGTTCGCTCCATAACATCGCGGGGATCTGCAACCGCCCAGGCAACGTGTTAGGCATGATGCCCCATCCAGAACGCGCCGCTGACTCGATTTTGGGGCAGACCGATGGTCTCGCTCTGTTTAAGGGTGTCTTAACCCAGAGCTTGCAGGCTGCTTAAGAGGATCTGAGCGACAGCGGTTCTCAAGCCTCAACGCGTAATCTCGGCTGAGTCGCAAGCGATGCCCTGAAAGTTGAAACGTGTGGATTCTCTCATCAATCGATCAGCGCGATTCGTTGGCGGCCAGGTTTGTCCCTAGCGGCGATGCGTCGTGAATGCCGCCGCTCAAACCCCCACTTCTGATCTGGCAGTCAATCTAGCTGATGGAGTGGCGGCTCCATCAGCGATCGCTTTGACGTTCGATGAGGCCCAGCTCTTCTGAGCCGTAACGCCCGGCAGCCTCACTTCTTTGTTATTTAGGCTTAGGCATCGTCCCCAGGCTCTGGGCGACGTGGCATCCGGTTGCCGCAGCACTAGAGGTTATACCGATGCTCTAAAATCCAGCTACACATCTTTCCCCTTTGCCCCCCTGGCCCCTTATCGCCCTCCACTCCGATCTGTAGCTCTATTCTGGAGAACTGATATTAGAGGGCCAAAACCAGATGCCACTGCGGCAGTCCTGTACGGCCTGTCATCCTCAGTTAGCCGCAGACTGGCTGGCCGATTGCTGCTTCCACGATTAGAGGAGATAGCGAGCGGCCGCGCAAGGAAAAAATCTTGCTGTGGTGGCGCGTCTTGGCCGCACTATTACCGCTGCGACGAGGGGATGTTTTTGCGGTTTGGCTCTATTAGCGCGCAAAGATTTTCCAATCGCAACCCGTCGCGTCGCTCTCTTGTCCGGACTGTCAACGTCACCGCCGAATGATAAGATTGGAGCGAATTAAGAAATTATTAAGTGACGGGAAAGGTTGAAGAAACTGCCCTCGTCGTTTGCCGGTCTTACCCTTTATCATGTGGTTTGGAATTGTTTTCAAGTCTTAACTTGAGAGCAGTTTTACGTATCAGCACTTTTTCACGATATTCAGTCTCACCCGGAGCTGCCGTTTAAGATGACTTTGCGATCGCCCTCTCCAGCGGAGAACCAGCCGCCGTTCACTGCTGAGGCTACTCGCCCTGATAAACCCGAAGAAGCCTGTGGCGTATTCGGGGTGTATGCTCCCGATGAAGACGTGGCTACTTTGGCCTACTTTGGCCTGTTTGCTTTGCAGCATCGGGGTCAAGAATCCGCCGGGATTACGACGTTTGATCAGGGGGAAATGCACGCCCACAAGCATATGGGTTTAGTTTCCCAGGTGTTTGACGAGTCGATTTTAGAAACGCTGCCAGGGCAATCAGCGGTTGGCCATACCCGCTATTCCACCACGGGCTCCAGTCACTTAGCAAACGCTCAGCCCTCGATTGTGCCTACGCAGCTGGGCAAAATTGCTTTGGCTCACAATGGCAACGTGGTGAATGCTGTTGAACTGAAAGCTGAGCTGCACGAAAGTGGCCACGACTTTTTGGGCACTGCCGACACCGAAATGATTGCTTGCGCGATGGCCGAAGCGGTTGATGAGGGGCAAGGGTGGATCAATGGTGCGATCTCTGCTTTTAAGCGGTGTCGAGGTGCATTTAGTCTGGTGATTGGCACCCCCGCTGGCATCATTGGGGCTCGTGATCCCCATGGCATTCGACCTTTAGTCCTCGGCATTCTGGGGGACAATCCTGAGCAGCCAGATGGCCCTGCCAACTATGTGCTGTCTTCAGAAACTTGCGGTCTGGATATCATCGGCGCGCACTATGTCAGAGACATTAAGCCCGGCGAACTGGTTTGGATTACCGACGCGGGGCTCACCTCCGTACAGTGGGATAACCAAGCCGATCGCAAGCTCTGCGTATTTGAGATGATCTACTTCTCACGGCCTGACAGTGTCGTTAACGAAGAAACCCTCTACAGCTATCGCATGCGTCTGGGCAAAGAACTCGCCAAAGAATCGCCGGCTGATGTGGATTTAATCATGGCGGTGCCCGATTCCGGCGTGCCCGCCGCGATTGGCTTTTCGCAAGAATCCCATATTCCCTACGCTGAGGGCCTGATCAAAAACCGCTATGTGGGCCGCACGTTCATTCAGCCTACGCAGTCGATGCGAGAAGTGGGCATCCGCATGAAGCTGAATCCGCTACGCGATGTGCTTAACGGTAAACGCATCTTGATTGTGGATGATTCCATTGTTCGGGGCACCACCAGCTACAAAATTGTGAGAGCCTTGCGCGAAGCGGGAGCCACAGAGGTACACATGCGGATTTCTTCACCTCCGGTGACTCATCCTTGCTTCTTTGGCATTGATACCGACGATCAGGATCAGTTAATTGCCGCGAACCTATCGGTAGATGAAATCTCAGCGAAAATTGGTGTTGATTCCCTCGCTTATCTCAGCTGGGAAGGCATGCTAAAGGCAACTCATCAAGCACCTGAAAGTTTCTGTTCAGCCTGTTTTACCGGGGATTATCCGGTCGATATTCCGAATCCTTACAAGCGTTCCAAACTCAAGTTTGAAAAATCATCACCGCCCACTCCTGCCGCCCCTGTCTAGGCTTGGGGACCCCTGAAGCAAGCTGTTGGTCGATCGCCGGGTCGATTCAGGGCGATCGCACCGGGCACGACTGGCAGCATGGCTAGACCTTAATGACAGTCGTTAGATTGCCTTAGTAGAGGGTGAAGCGGGCTTTTGCGGTGTGGCCGCAGTCGGCTGATGCTGCTCGGCGTCCGGCAAAAGATCTGTTTTGTTCTGGGGGAGCACCCTCAGCAGCAACAATTTGGCGAATAGCTTTTGCACCTGCCGCTGCAACAGCAGCTGAGGATTCTCGCGGACTGCTTGACGCATTTTTTGGAGTGCCGTGACGACGTTTTCGCGGCCATGATCGTATCTAACGTACTGTCTAGCCAGATAGAAATAGAGTTCGCTTAAGCTTTGGCGCTTCAACGACTGCAGGTGTTGAGGTGCTTGCTGAAAGGCGCGATTAATCACTTCAACACTGTTGGATTCTACCTGAGGTAAATTCCCCGAGATCGATGTCGAAGACTTGCGGTAAAAAACCTGGTGCTTTTTGACTAAGGCAAATTGGCAATGGGCGGCCAATCTCAAGTAATATTCCCAGTCCACGACTGAGCTGAGATGGGTGTCAAACTCGCCAGCTGCTTTAATGACTGAGCGTCGCGCCAAAATATTAGAGCCGCTACACATGAAGTTCTTGACTAACAGGGCGGGATAAATGTCGCCCTCATCATAGGCCGGGGTCTGGTGATACAGCACACAGCCCGCTTCATCCATAAAAGTAGTCCAACTGTAGGCCACCCCTGCATCTGGATCGCTCTCCAGCGCTCTGAGCTGCAGCTCTACCTTGTCAGTCGACCAGAGATCGTCGGCGTCAATAAAGGTGATAAATTCACCTACTGCTTTTTTGATGCCGTGGTTGCGAGCCTGGGAACTGCCAGCGTTCGCATATGAAAAAACCCTGATACGAGGATCCGCAAACTGAGATAGTACCGTCAACGTTTCGTCCGTTGAACCATCATTGATGACAATGATCTCAATGTCTTGAAACGTTTGACTCACTACAGATTCTACGGTTTCGGCAATCGTGGATGCACCATTGAAGACCGGAATAATAACAGAAACGGCAGTCACAAATTCTAAATCCCCTAATCAAATAACGACGAGATACAAATGCCTGTAGTTTTTGGTGGGGTGAGTAGTGGGCAAAATTTCAGCCTGCTCCTAGCCTAGGCTAACGCTGTGGAGGTCTTTTGAGATGAATTGGTCTTTTTATTATGCCGGGTTGATATCTGATGGTAAAGCTATGACTTTGCAGTCATCAAAATTGTTCCCGTATCAGCTGAGCAAGTTTAGGCTAACACTCTAATCCTGCGTTCAATGGCACATTATCGGTCTTTGGTGGGAGGTTGCCAATTCTCTAGTCGCCAACATCTGCCAGGGTGAGCGTTTTTGTGCCAGCACAACTAGGAAAACAAAGGCCGCAAAGCCAGCCTGTGAACGAGTTTAGGAAAGGTGTCTGAGCGGCGGCTACGCTCGCTTGAAGGCGTCATCGCTCTCTTTTTCTATCTCTACTGTTTGAGATGTCTATGAATACTCGTGATAACTAGATTACTGGCATGGTGCAATGGTTAGTCAAACGGCTCAAAGACACCACCATAGCGGCGATAAATTGTTGCAAGTCATGGTCTACCTCAGATGTAGAAAGACTAGGGACGATAGCCGCAATGGCATTTCTCTGAAGCCGCATGATGCTTTTTGCCTGTTGAGGACATCGATTCATCGGCTTTTTGACTGTTGGCCAAGGGACATCATGGTTTGCTCACCTGATTTTGAAGATTGATGGGATCAAGCAAGAGCAGCTCCACGGAGTTTTTACTGTTTCCAACCCATTCATCCTCTCGTGGGCAACCTGACCCAGCGCCTTGTGAGCAGTATTCTGTAAATCTTTAGTAAATCTACTGAGAGTCGCTTTACAGGAGTTTTCGAGCGGTTGAGACTATAGACGCTGCTGTGTGGTGGCAGCGATCTCACTGTGTGGTTCGCGATCGGCTCGTGGGCTCTCCAGTAAACTCTGGCCAGGCCGCTGGTTAGTTTGACGGGCACAAGCAACACCGACACTTTGGGGGTGGGTTTATCAAGTGATGGATTTTCCAGAAGTTTCGATTATTATCCCGACCTTTCGCGACGCTGACTGTCTGGCGTTGTGCCTGGCCGCGCTAGAGCGGCAAAGCTATCCGACAGACCGTTATGAGGTGGTGGTTGTCAATAACTGCGTTGAGGACGATTTACAGCCTCTGGTTGAGCAATTTACGCATGTGCGCTTGTGTGTAGAAGCACAACCCGGTTCCTATGCGGCTCGTAACCAAGGTCTGGCGGTGGCCAAAGCCCAGGTTTTGGCCTTTACAGATGCCGATTGCATTCCGGCTGAAGACTGGCTTGAGCAAGGCATTCAGAGTCTGCTCAAGGTGGAAAATTGTGGTTTGGTGGCCGGGAGCATTCGTGTCTTTGTGCAAGATCCGGCCGCCCCGACGGTCTGTGAGCTATACGATAAGCTGTTCGCCTTTCCGCAAAAGCAGTATCTAGAAAATGACCACTATGGTGCCACTGCCAACGTCTTTACCTATCGGCATGTGTTTGACCAGGTGGGGCGGTTTGCGGCTGAAATGAAATCGGGCGGTGATGTTGAGTGGGGTAAACGGGTTCACGCTGCCGGTTTTACCTTGGTGTATGCCGAGACGGCGCGCATTGATCATCCAGCGCGGTCTTCGTTTGCGGCCTTGCGCAAGAAGACTAAACGCGTGGTTGACGGTCACTATATTTTGATGCAGAAGCAGCTATTTGCTAAAACTCGATTTTTTGGCGGCTTGGCGGCTGACCTGCTGTTGCCGTTTCGATCAGCGCCCTATATTTTGTCGAGTCAGGGCATTACGGGGCCGCAAAAGCTGCAGTTGCTGGGCATCTCAATCTCGTTGCGCTACATCAAGTTCTACGATCGCCTGGCTCGATTACGCGTGGGCAATCACACCCTCTCGGCGTCTTGATGTCCCTAGTAGACTGCGGCGTGATTTCCCCAACCACTTGCCGATGCTTAGGGAGCTATCTATGGGGGCAAGGGGGCCAGAGAAACCGGGAGGGTTGTCTTACTTCCGCTGTGGAGCACTAGTCTGATGGCAGCAGCTGTTCACGATTCGCTGGCTGCAGTTGCAGCGGCCTCAGAATCGGATCTCTTTGAGCTTTAGGCCCGTAGGTGGCCGCATCTAAGGAAAGGGCGCGGCGGAGATGTTCTAAGGCCCAATCATTTCTGCCCAAAATGGCGTAGCAGGCGGCTTGATGAAAAAAGGCCAACGGGTGACTGGGGGACAGGGCTAGGGCCTTGTCAAAGGCCGCGATCGCTTCCTCTGGCGCGGCCAGTTTACGCAATATCATGCCTAGGGCGAGCCAACTATCGGCATGATCGGCTTGCAGACTCAGCGAGACTCTAAAGGCATCATGGGCTTCTGTATATCGGCCCAAGCGCGTCATAATCAGCCCTTTATGAAACCAGACTTCTGCCGTCTCTGGCCCGGCCTGACTTGCTTGTTCAAGATATTTGAGAGCGCTGTCGCTCTGGCCTCGTTGCTGTAGCAAATAGGCATAGCAATTTAATAGGCGCACATCTTTATGACCGTGGGTGATCCAGGGTTGTAAATAGGCTAAGGCTTGGCTTTTCTGGCCGCGATCGATGAGCACATAGGCTAAAGACAGATAGGCGTCTAGCTCGTCTGGCGCATAGGCGATCGCTCGTTTAAAGTGCTCGATCGCCTGCTCAGGATGACCTAATTGATAAGTGGCCAGCCCCTTGCCGTACCACAGGCGAGCTTCAGTGGGGGCTAAGGCCAGCGCATGATCATAACTTTCGATCGCTTGACCAAACTCCTGACAGTGATACAAAACCTTGGCTCGCCGTCGCCAGACATTGGTATAAGTAGGGGCTAAATCGAGCGCTCGATCGTAGGCATGCACAGCCTCACGTCGATAGCCTGCTGCCGCTAAGGTACTGCCAAAGTTGCACCAAACTTTGGGATCATCAGGTTCGAGATGCAGCGCTTTCTGATAACTGGCAATCGCTTCGTTATATCGTTTGAGCCGTGCCAAGCAGTAGCTCTGCTGTTGCCAAACGGCAGCGGTGCCTTGCCCCTGGTTGACCCAAATCTCGCATTGCGCGAGCATTTTCTGCAAAGCGGTGGTTGATTGTGAGTTACCCTCTGGCAGAAAATCGTCAGCACTCATGGGTTTAGTCGTTACAAAGTTGAACGGCGTAAAAATAGCAAAAGCACTCATGGGAGATGGCGAATTACAGTCGAGTGGCCGGTTCGCTCAGTTGCGCCCATCGGCGCGATCGTGATGATGTCTCGATCATGGCTCGACCTGATCACGCTGCTTTGGTGTTGACGTGTCTTACCAGATTATCTAGTAAAAGCCTCAACTGTTAACCGAGACGGCTTAAATCGGCTGGTGGCCTCAAGCGATGGGCTCACTGCCAGTGAGAAGTCTCATCACTACATCACGCGTGGCGGTACCAATCTCACCCCGGTATAAGTTGCCCGTGTCGTCCACTACCGTTTACAGCGTTAGCGACATGGTGGGTTACTCCCCGAGAACGATCGCCCCTAGATGGCTCGACGACACTGCCGTTCACTTGATGGCGAATTGTAAACGCATCATGCCTCAGTCGCTGCTGCCGGCTTTATAGCCGCACTGTGGCTGGTGATGCATGGGGGCTATGAAAACAAATTTCGCGTGAGGTGGGTCGATGCCCCGCAGATGATTTCCAGCTTTCGGACGGAATCCAATCATCGCGCTACGGATAACCGGCAGCAGACCTGCCCAACTGACTCGCCGATCAAACCCCTGACGTGACTTTTAATGCCTCAATCTGGCTGTCGCCTTCAGTGTTAATGCGGTAAATAGTTTGCTAGCGCGGCTAAATGCGCATCGCTCAAATCGGTCGGGAATATTAAAAACACGCTTATTCTTCTCTATTGGGGCCTCTTGCCAAGCTAACCCTATGAAACTGACTGCTAGCCTTCCCCAGACTGCATTCCCGACGATTTCTGGCTATACCCTGGTCGAGCAACTTTATGTCGGTTCTCGAACGGCAGTCTATCGAGCAGTGCAGAATGCTGATCAGCGGTCGGTAGTCATTAAAGTGCTGCAGCATGAGCATCCCAGTTTTGGTGAGTTGGTGCAGTTCCGCAATCAATACACCATCGCTAAAGACCTGCCTATTCCGGGAATTATTCAGCCCTTGAGCTTGGCATCGCTAGAGAATGGCTATGCCCTGGTGATGGAAGATTGGCAGGCGCTTTCTTTAGCTAAATATTGCCAACAGCACTCCCTAACCCTGACAGAAGTTCTGGAGATCACCCTCCAGATGGCCGCTATTCTTCATGATTTAGGTCAGCATCGGGTGGTGCATAAAGACATCAAACCAGCCAACATTCTGATTCGTCCCGAGTCACAGCAGATCAAACTCATTGATTTCAGCATTGCCTCCTCGTTACCGAAGGAAACTCAGGCGATCCAAAACCCCAACATTTTAGAAGGCACGCTGGCCTATCTAGCTCCCGAACAAACCGGGCGGATGAATCGTGGCATTGATTATCGAGCTGATTTCTACGCTCTTGGTGTTACGCTCTATCAGCTGCTCACCGGTACCTTGCCGTTTATCTCTGACGATCCCTTGGAGTTGCTCCATGGCCATCTGGCCAAGCAACCGCTGCCGGTTGATCAAGTGCGGCCTGAGGTGCCCGCTCCAGTCGCCGCGATCGTCGCTAAGCTCATGGCTAAAAATGCCGAAGATCGCTATCAAAGTGCTCTTGGACTCCAACATGATGTGCAGCACTGTCTCACCCAATGGCAAACCACGGGGACGATCGCGGCGTTTGAGTTGGGCCAGCGAGATCTCAGCGATCGCTTCCTGATTCCGGAAAAACTTTATGGTCGTGAGGCCGAAGTCAAGACGCTATTAGAGGCTTTTGATCGGGTGGCCGATGGCGCTGCCGAACTCATGCTGGTGGCGGGCTTTTCGGGGATTGGTAAAACCGCTGTGGTGAATGAAGTGCATAAGCCGATTGTGCGGCAGCGCGGCTACTTCATTAAAGGCAAATTTGACCAGTTCAATCGCAACATTCCGCTCTCGGCTTTTGTGCCAGCCCTGCAAGATTTAATGGAGCAACTGCTCTCAGAGTCAGATGAGCAGCTGCAACGCTGGAAAACCAGAATTCTGGCAGTGGTGGGTGAGAATGGGCAGGTTTTGATTGAGGTGATGCCCACCCTCGAGCAGATTATTGGCCCACAACCGCCTGCTCCCGAACTTGCCGGCAGTGCTGCTCAGCATCGATTTAATTCTCTATTTCAACAATTCATCGAGGTTTTTACGACCCAAGAGCACCCGTTAGTGCTGTTTTTAGATGACTTGCAGTGGGCCGATGCCGCCTCTCTGCAGCTCATGCAGCTGTTAATGAATGACAATGGCTATCTGCTGATTCTGGGCGCCTATCGAGATAATGAAGTCTCGCCCGTGCACCCGCTAATGATGGCGGTGCAGGCGCTAGAAAAAGCCGCGATCATTGTCAATACCATTACTCTCGCGCCGCTGGAGGATGACGATATTAATCACCTCGTGGCTGACACGTTAAATTGTGCGACGGCACTGGCTCAACCCCTGACGCAACTCGTGAATCGCAAAACGCAGGGCAATCCTTTTTTCACGACTCAATTTCTCAAAGCGCTGCATGAAGACGGACAGATGACGTTTAACTGCGATCGCTGCCATTGGGAATGCGATATCGCCCAGGTCAACGCCCTTGCCCTCACCGATGATGTGGTCGAGTTTATGGCGGTGCAGCTACAGAGATTGCCCGCTGAGACCCAGCAGGTCTTAAAGCTCGCGGCTTGTATTGGTAACCAATTCGATTTGCATACCCTGGTGGTGGTGTCAGAACAAGCCTCGGCTGATGTTGCTGGCGCCTTGTGGAAAGCCCTACAAGAAGGCTTGATTGTACCGACGAGCCAAGTCTATAAGTTCTTTCAGAGTAATGAGCAACCTGAGGGCGAGAACGCGGTCAACCCAGCCTATCGGTTTTTACACGATCGCATTCAGCAAGCTGCCTATTCACTGATTCCTGACGACCAAAAGCAGGCAACCCATTACCAAATCGGACAGCTTCTCCGCCGAGGTCTTGCCGATGAGGTATTAGGTGGACACATCTTTGATTTGCTTAGCCAACTCAATGCCGGCGCTGGCAAAATCACCAACTCTATTGAAAAGCAAGCATTAGCTAACCTCAACCTCAAGGGGGCGCTTAAGGCTAAGGGCTCTACATCCTATGCAGCGGCTTTAAAGTACTGTGATGCTGGCATTCAATTACTGGCAGATGATGGCTGGGAGACTGATTATCAATTGACTTTGCAACTGCACGAGCTAGCCACAGAGTCTGCCTATTTGTATGGTGAAAATCAAGTCTTTGAACAATATGCTGCAGTTGTTTTAGAGCATGCTGGTAGTGACCTCGATCAACTCAATGTCAACATCATCAAAATTCAAGCTTACACCGCACAAAATCGCTTGATCGAAGCTCTAAAGGTCGCCAAAGCAGCACTCAAAAAATATACTGTGGTTTTCCCGGCTGAAATTTCATTAGAAGATATTCAGCAAGAATTACAAGAAACTCAAGCGAAATTCTCACAATTTACTCCAGAAGAAATTGTCGCTTTGCCAAAGATGACTGATACCCAGTCGTTAGCAGTCATGCGTCTGTTGCTGAGTGTTACTGCTACCGCCTATATTGCCGATCAAACTTTATTTCCACTGATTATTTTAAAGATGGTTCAGTGGTCTCTGAAATATGGGAATGCACCCTCATCACCCTATGCCTATGCCTGCTATGGCATCCTTTTAGTGAACTTGGCAAAAGAGATTGAGACGGTCAGTCAAGTCGGTGAACTAGCGCTCACGCTTCTAAACGAGTCCTCTGAGCCGGAGATCGAAGCTAGAACGAAGCTGGTAGTGGGCTCTCATCTCTATCATTGGAACTTTCATTTTCAAGAAAGTATCCCTTTAATACAAGAAAGCTATCATGCGGCTTTGGCGATTGGTGATTTAGAGTATGCGGGCTACAGTGCTCAAGTTATTTGCTTAGGCTCTTATTTTACGGGGCAGTCGCTGATGCAGTTAGAGCCCCATGTGCAAGCCTATTGCCATGTGCTGGCACAGCTGAATCAAGTGACTGCTCTCAGATATTGTCAGCTTTATTGGCAGGTTATTTTAAACTTGCGCCACCCAAATGATGCTCCTTCTCTGCTTGTCGGTGAGGCATTTGATGAGCAAGCAGTGGTTCCTCAATTAGCGACGGCAAATGATTGGGCTGGACTTTACCATTTTTATTGCAATAAGTTGATTCTCAACTATCTATTTGGCAATATTTCACACGCTTTGGCAGCTGCCGAACAAGCAAGACCGTGTGAAGCTTCGTTGGCTGGGATGTTTATTGTTCCTACCTTTTATTTCTACGAGTCCCTGGCAATTCTAAGTAGCCATGAGGACTTACGGCCCCAGCAGCCGCCAACTCATTCGCAACGCATCAGCCATAATCGGGCTGCCTTAAAGTCTTGGGCGCAGAGTTCTCCGGGCAATCATCAACACCGATTTGATTTGGTAGAAGCCGAATATCATCGGGTTGTAGGCCGCAAGGCCGATGCTCTTGAACTCTATGATCGCGCTATTGCTGGCGCTAGAGCTAACGACTATCTTCAGGAAGAAGCGCTGGCGAACGAACTGGCCGCTAGATTTTACTTGGCATGGGGCAAAGACAAAATTGCTCAAGATTACCTCACCCATGCCTACTACGGTTATGCCCAATGGGGCGCCACGGCCAAAGTCAAAGCGTTAGAGCAGCGTTATCCCAACTTGCTCGCGCCCATGGTGCATCCACAGCAGCCGTCTGTATCGACAACGGAAACTGTGTTTGCTGCCGACGCTTTCGACTCCGCATTAGCAACCGATACGCAATCCTCGACGTCTGGCAGCACCAGTATTTCTGCCGCACTGGACTTGACTACGGTGTTGCGGGCCTCCCAGGTTCTGTCTAGCGAAATTCAGCTCGATAAGCTGTTAGCAACCTTGCTGCGTATTGTGCTGGAAACCGCTGGCGCTGATAAGGGCGCTTTGCTCATGCCGCGCGAGCAGCAGTGGTTTGTCGAGGCCGTTGCCACCATTGAGCAATCCACGCAGGTGCAGTCTGTGGCGTTATCCCAAAGTGTAGCCGTGCCCCACGCTTTGATTAACACGGTCAAACACGGTCTAGAACCCGTGGTGATTATGGATGCCGCTGCCCACTCGGCCCTGGCTAGTGATGCCTACGTCACCCAACATCAGCCCAAGAGCCTGCTGTGTATCCCGATTCTGCAGCAGGGTAAGCTCATCGCCATTTTGTACTTGGAAAACCAGCTCACGGTCGGGGCATTCACGCGCGATCGCGTCGAGCTCTTAAATGTTCTCTGTACTCAGGCGTCTATCTCTCTAGAAAATGCTCGACTTTACACCCAAGCTCAGGAAGATCAACGGCGGCTAGCTAACCTGATGAGTAATCTGCCGGGGATGGCCTACTTGGCAGGTAACGATGAGCATTGGACGATGTATTTTGCTAGCGAGGGTTGTTTTGAACTGACGGGCTACACCTCAGACGAGCTCATCAACAATCGGGTCACTGACTTTGGCAGCATGATTCATGCCGATGATATTGCCGCTACCGGTCTCGAAGTCGAAACCGCGATCGCGGCCCAACGACCCTATCGAGTGGTTTACCGGATTCGTACTAAGCAAGGACAAGAAAAATGGCTCTGGGAACAGGGACAAGCCATCTTGGATGACAGCGGTAATCCCACCTTGCTGGAAGGGCTGATTATTGACATCAGCGATCGCAAAGCCGCCGAAGCCGCTGTTGTGCAAAAATCACAAGCTCTGTCAGAGACCCTGTCACAGCTCCAAAGTACTCAGCTACAGATGGTGCAGGGTGAAAAGATGGCCACTCTCGGTAACCTCGTTGCGGGCGTAGCCCATGAAATCAATAACCCCATCGGCTTTCTCAATGGCAGTATTCGAAATGCTGAAGACTACATACAAGATCTATTCGAGCATTTACAGACCTATCAGGCGCTACAACCCCCAAACGATGCCGTGCAAGCAAGCGCTGCCGAGGTTGACTTAGAATTTTTGCTAGATGATTTGCCCAAGTTGCTGAACTCGATGCAAGGGGCAACTGAGCGCATTAAATCCATTAGTACTGGCCTACGCACCTTCTCTCGGGCGGATACGGAGTACAAGGTCAGAGCCAATCTGCATGAAGGGCTCGACAGCACTTTGTTGATTCTCAAATATCGGCTCAAAGCCAATGAGCTCCGCCCAGAAATTCAAGTCACCTGCAACTATGGTGAGTTACCTGCTATCAACTGCTTCCCAGGGCAGTTGAATCAGGTGTTTATGAATATTTTGGCGAATGCGATCGACATCTTTGATGAGATGGCTCAATCCACTAATTTTGCTGACCTAGAAGGCAATCCACAGAAAATTGTGATTCAGTCCCAATTGACGGAACAAAATGCCATTGAAATCCGCATTAGTGACAATGGCAAAGGCATGACTGAGGCGGTGAAAGACAGAATTTTTGACCACTTATTTACCACGAAGGGCGTTGGTCAGGGCACCGGTTTAGGCTTAGCGATCTCCCGTCAAATTGTGGCAGAAAAGCATAAGGGGACTCTGACGGTGAAGTCGGCGTTAGACCAGGGAACTGAGTTCTGCATTCGTCTACCGCTTTAGATTTGGTCTCACGAGCCAGTCTGAAGCCGTGATTGCCTACTTCTACAACCACCTGCAGTCGTTAAGACTGATGAGGGGCATGCCATAGGACAGATCTCTTTCATCAATGAAATTTGTGGAGTAACTGTTGGGCAAAGGTTTAGAAGCGCATGAACGATTTATGGCATGCTTGTTTATGACATCACCAAATGCTGCAAATATCGCGTTGCCCCATCGGCATCTAAGGGTTTGGCAAATAAGTAGCCTTGTCCTAACTCACAACCATAGTTTTTCAGTACTTGCTTCTGATATTCAGTTTCAATTCCCTCGGCAACGATTTCTAAGTCAAGATTGTGAGCTAAGGCAATAGTTGCCTGAACGATTTCTGCTTTGCCATTACTTTCTAACTCCTTGACAAAGGAGCGATCGATTTTGAGCGTTTGCACCGGAAATTGATGAAGATAACTGAGAGATGAGTAACCTGTTCCAAAATCATCAATAGCCAAACGGATTTTGCGCTCTTTAAGCTGCAATAAGAGCTGGCTAGCCGTTTTGATATTTTCCATCAGGCCTGTCTCTGTGATTTCCAATTTAAGGTCAGAGCCAGGAACATTAGTTTGGCGCAAAATCTCATCAATGCAGTCAACTAAATCGGGTTGTGCCAATTGTTTCGCAGACAAATTTACACTAACCCAACTAGGTTGGAGCAGCTTGCTTTCTGCTCGCCAGCTCGCAACTTGTTGGCAGGCTTGTTGCAGAACCCAAAGACCTAGTTTGTGAATCTGTCCGGTTTCTTCGGCAATGGGGATAAATCGGGCCGGTGAGACATAGCCATAGGTCGGATGTTGCCAACGTAATAAGGCTTCAAAGCCTACAATTAGATTTGTTTGTAAGCTGAGGATCGGCTGATAGTATACCTGTAGGCATTCTTGCTCAATCGCTGAGCGTAAATCCTGCTCAATTTGCATGACTTCCATGGCATCTTGTCGCATGGCAGCATCAAAATATAAATACTCGGCTTTCCCCTTGGCCTTCGCTCGATACATGGCAATATCTGCATCCCTTAATACCTGTTCTGGTTGTGTATAATCATCCGGTCCGATGACAATCCCAATACTGGCAGAAAAGAAAACAGTTTGTTGCTCGATACAAAAAGGTTTTTCCAAGGCGACTGCAATGCTTTGGGCAACCGCTTGAGCACAGCTCAAAGGGTCACTTTCTTGCACTAGAATCGTAAACTCATCTCCCCCTAATCTAGCGATAGGATATTTTGTAGAAATGGCCTGACGCAGGCGTTGAGCAACTTCGACTAAAAGTTGATCGCCCACCAAATGCCCTAGCGAGTCATTGACTGTTTTGAAGCGATCGCCATCCAAAAACAAAAGCGCAAACTGTTCTGCATTATGGGTTTCAGAATTTTCTAGGACATCTTGCAGTGCGTCCATTAGCCAAGCTCGATTAGGCAATTGGGTCAACGAATCATGCAGTGCCATATGGAGCAATTTATCTTGCACCTGCTGCCGCTCATTAATCTCAATCTGGAGTTGCTCAGTTCTTTTCTCAACCCGCTGTTCAAGATCAGTATTGAGTCCTAAAACTTCTGTATGAGCCGCGGCTAGAGCTTGCGTTTTTTCTTGAACAACCTTTTCCAATTCTTGTCGCCGTTTTTGGGTTGCTCGCAGCCGCAAATAAATAATGCCTTGAAGACTTGCTAGAATCGCTATGCCCCCACAAGCTCGAAACCACCAAGTTTGCCACCAGAAAGGCAAAATTACCAGCGTGAGCTGGTCACCCTCTTCATTCCAAACTCCATAATTATTTGCTCCCTGAACCCAAAAGGTGTATTGACCAGGAGATAAATTAGTGTAGCGAGCCCGCCGCTGTGTGCTGTCTACTTCTGTCCAACCGGCTTCCAAGCCGATGAGTCGATAACGGTATCGATTATGTTCAGGCAAGGCAAAATTTAGGGCAGTAAATTCAAACGTGACATCTCGATGTTGGGGCGATAATTGAATCTCCTCCAGTTGAGTGACATCGGCAGGCAGCGGAGCATCTTTGCCAATGGCTGTAGGTTTTTGGTGCAGCTCAAAGCCATGAATAATCACGTTAGGAATATGAACGTTTTGCCACCATTCATCTGGGCTAAATACATTTAATCCGTGAGGACCGCCGAAGTATAGGATGCCATCGCGAGCACTTAGGTGGCTAAACAGACTGAACTCAGCTCCCTGTAAACCATCGTGGAGATCATAGGTCTCTAACATTTCTGTCTGTGGATCAAAGCGACTTAATCCGTATCGAGTTCCTAGCCAGAGATGGCCAAACTGATCTTTCTCAATGCTATGAATATGCAGGTCGGGAAGACCGGCCTCAAGTCCATATGTCGTAAAGGTCTCCGTTTCGGAATTAAAGCGAACTAAGCCATCAGCAGTCGCTAACCACAACAGCCCTTGGCTATCTTCGTAGATATCAAATATGTCGTTGTGGCGGTTAATCTCAAACTGCAGCACTTCTCCTGTCACCAGGTTGAGCTTCTCTAGGCCATCATCACCTCCAAACCACATAATGCCATCAGGACTTTGATGGATATCATTGACGTATCGGTTGGTGATTTTTATGTCTGCTCTGGCAGGCATTGGAGAGAACGTCACGTAGGTTTGGGTGTCTGGATTAAACTTTTGAACGCCTTCGCCCCAGACACTTAACCATATTTGGTCTTGGTTATCGACAAAGACGCGAGTGACATTATCGTTAGCTAGCCCATTGGCTTGATCTGAGTTATGGCGATAGTGTTTAAAGCTCTGAGTTTGGATATCAAACTGATTGAGCCCCCCCGCCCGAGTGCCGATCCAGAGTCTGCCCTGGGAGTCTTCGTCAATAGCGATCACCGCATCACTACTGAGGCTATTCGGATTCTCAGAATCGTGTCGATAGTGAACAAAAGCCTCTGTCTCAAGACTAAAGCGATCAAGCCCGCCACCATCTGTCGCAAGCCAGATGGTGCCATCAGAGGACTCATGCAAATCCTGTAAGTTATCAAATCCTAAGCTGTCTTGATCGTGATTGTCATGGCGATAAAGCCGAAACCGGCTGCCATTAGGTTCAAATCGACTAATTCCGAAGTTAGCAATACTCAGCCATAGTGCTCCACTATCGTCTTCCGAGATATTCACGATGGTACCTGGAGCAATGGTGTTGGGAGTTCCTATGCCAGCGGGGAAATGCTCAAAGGTTTGGGTTTCTGGCATGAACCTTTCTAACCCTTGTTTCTCTGTGCCGATCCAAATATTGTCTTGAGTATCTTGATAGACCGACCAGGTGTCATCGGTGACTAAAGACTGGGGTTGTTCCGATCGGTTTTGGTAATGTTGCCATGTCGCATCATCAGGACTGAAAACAACGACTCCTGATGCCGTTGCTGCCCACACCTCGCCATTTGATGCCACGATTAAATCGCGAATTTGATGCTGCGATAGGTCGGGTAAGTCAGGTGGTAAATCATATTGGATAAACGTTTTTGCCTCTGGGGAGAACATCACAATTCCGGCTGCTGTTCCCAGCCAAAGGTTACCTTGGGCATCCTCAGCGATCGCATGTATGTCATTGCTCGGAATCGTGCCAGAGTTAGCTGAATCATGCACAAAATGATGCACCAGCTGGTCTGTTTGTGGATCAAAGGCACGTAATCCTAAGCCCGGCCCGCTGAACCATAGTAAGCCTTGATTATCTTCATGAATGTTCCCGATCAATTCATCATCTGAGACCGCAAATTGGGCAAATGTTTGAGTGGCCGCATCAAATTTATTGAGTTCAAGGCCGCCGACCCATAAGGTTCCATCTCGGGCGACGAGCAGGCTACTGATTTTATTACTGCCCAAACTACTTGAATCATTAGTCTGGTGGGTGAAAGTTTTGAAATCGTAAGCATCGTAGCGATTTAAGCCCTTAGATGTCGCAATCCAGAGGAATCCATTCTGATCTTGCGTAATATCCTGAACGTAGCTTGAAGACAAACCTTGTTCAACGGATAATTGCTGAAGAGTATGTTTTTTTGACTGTGATTGGGTCGACTGTAGAGACGTCGCCGCAGGAGTGCTAGAGGCTTCGACATGGCCTTTGTACGAAATCAAACAATGCCCTACGGTGATGGTGGCGAGCAGTAGTTTAATGCACTGAATATTTCTGGGATTTGCCTTCCACATGCGTTATCTTGGCCCCTCTTTTGTGCTTCCCCAGCAAACTATTATTCCCGTTCTACTCCATATTGATACCTGATTAAAAAGTTATTACAGATGTTTAAGCAGTTTTTGGTTGTGTGATCCTTTGTTGATCCAGGCTCGGTATTATCTAAAAAGTTCTATCGAAAACAGGATGAAGTTGTTAGCACTGAGTCCCAAAATCGAGTGAGTGGCCATCCTACTATTAGGCTGATAGCCACCCTCAAGTCTTGTCTATTTCCTACAGAGTGTCCTCATTGTGAGTTGCCCAGCGTTGCAGCTTTACAACGCAAAACTATCTGGGCCATCACATGATTGCGGTGTCAGCCGTGTCGTCGTTCTTTGAATGAGCGGATGGAAACGCCTCTCAACTTATTGACGACTAAAGCTGTTGGCAGAGGCCCTGGATTGGGGCTGGCGATCGCCTCTTAAATTGGGGCAGAAAATCATGGGGGCACCCTGGCAGTACAGTCGATGTTGGGCTCAGGCACTAAGTTTTGTATTCGTCTACTGATGGAGGATGGCGAGTGCATCCTTCGAATCAGTTCAACAGCGCCCCGATCGCCCAACTCCCCTCGATATCAACCACGCCTCAGCGAAAACGTAAAGTGGCATAGGCGGCGGCTGATGAAAAATCGAGTGCTTAGAATGGTCCTTGAAAACTGTCACATATAGGCCAAATTAGTGAACCCGCGATCGCGTCAATGGCTGTGGAGTCTGGGATTGATCAGCTGGCTAGCGGCCAACCCCGCTACGGCTAACTGTGCTGGCACCCCGGCCTCTCTGGAATGGTATGAGCCGGTGATGACCGAGCATTTTCAGCAGTTGCAGAGTCAGTCAACCTATCCTTGGGGTGAGGCGCGGGTCTTTGACCAGATTGTGGGCGATCGCGTTTTGCTGACTGAGGCCTTTGAAACTCTGAGCGGGCCGCAAAAAGTGCAGGTGTTCAACACTCTGCTTGGGTTCGATTTTCAAACCTATCTGACGCCAGAAGAGTATGAGCAAAAGTTGAATGAACCGGGCATTGGGCCATCGCCTTACGACGTTGTGGCCAGCGATGGCCGCTTGGTATCAGCAGTGTATGACGGTTGCACCCGCGATCTCCTGCTGACTGAACAAGCTCGATTTAGCTGGCACTACAACAGTCAGGGGCTTGATGTGCCCCTGAGCGAATTGCGCAATGCCGGTCAGCCGAGTTGGCGACAGGTCAATTTTGCGATCACAGCTGAGGATGAGCTTGCGGTGCGGTTGGGATTTTGGCAGTCAGTGGGCTATGAGAATTTCGACTGGTGGATTGCCTGGGTACCGGAACACGGCTACTTTGAAGTCAACGTGCCCGAGAATTTTGACGAGGATCGGCTGCAACGCTATTGGCAGGTCGCCGATCTCAACTATCGCTATGTGGTGGTGCGAGCTGATGGCACTGAGCTGGGCGAAAAGCAGTTTTAAGGATGCCGCCTCTAGCTGCCTTTAAATTCGCGGCGATTTTAGAGCAGGCGCGGCGATGACTTCTTCATGACCTCAAGTTTGGCGAGGGGCTGATATTATCCCGATTCATCGCTTGATCCGGTAATACCAGTTCTCAGTGATCGGACTTCCGATGCAGTCTTGGAAACGCAGGGGAGCCAAGGAGCAGAGGAGCCAAGGAGCAGAGGAGCCAAGGAGCAGAGGAGCCAAGGAGCAGGGGAGCCTTGTTGTAGAGAATCGGTATAACGCCTGTCGCGGGCGATCGCCCTTGCTGGCTTTGAGCAGCCAATCTCACGTCTGTTCGCGATCGTTAGCTCTGATTTCTACTGCGATTGAACTGGCTGATTTTCGTTGTTTGAGAGTTATGACGGCTTGGTTGCAATTGATTTCGCCCTAGTTGATTGGTGCAAACTGCGCGTAGAGAATGAAGAGCACAAATGAATTAGACGCATTGATTTCATGGCACGACGTAAACGGGTGGGGATTTTAACGAGTGGTGGAGACTGTGGAGGACTGAACGCCGTGACTCGGGCTGTTGTGCGTCATGCCCGTGATTACGGTTTCGACATTTACGGCATCAAAGATGCCACGATGGGCCTATTGAGTCGGCCTGTCGCAGCAGAAGTCTTAGATGTCAAGGGAGTGTCGGGGATTTTGCGGTATGGCGGTACTATTTTAGGCACCATTAACAAAAACAATCCCTTTGCTTATCCCATGCCGGATGGTATCGTCGCTGACCGCTCGGCAGAGGTGATTGAAGGCTATCATCAGCTGGGATTGGATGCTTTGATTGGCATTGGCGGCGATGGCAGCCTGGCGATTCTCAATAAACTCGCGACTCAAGGTAATTGGAACTTAGTTGGCGTCCCCAAAACCATTGACAATGACGTTGGCACGACAGAGCATTCAGTGGGGTTTCATACGGCTCTGAGTATCGCGGTAGAAGCGCTCGATCGCCTCACCTATACCGCTATCAGCCACAGTCGGGTCATGGTGTTAGAGGTGATGGGTCGCGATGCCGGACATATCGCCATTAGTGCCGGAATTGCCGGGGGGGCTCACGTCATTCTGATGCCTGAGATTCCTTACTCGATGGATAAGGTCTGTCAAAAGCTTTTAGACCGCAAGGCTCGAGGACATAATTTCAGCATCGTCGTCGTCGCGGAAGCCTTGAAAACGGAAGCTGGAGACCCCGTTAAATATACCAATAGCCTTGACCAGTCTTTGTATGGCGGCATTGGCCAATATATCGGCAACGAAATTGCCAGCCGAACGGGCATTGAAACCCGAGTCGCAATTTTGGGCCATCTTCAGCGAGGGGGGACGCCTTCTGCTCTTGATCGATTGCTCGGTGCCGCTTTTGGGGTGGCCGCCCTTGACCTCGTCGCGGAGGAAAAATATGGTCGCATGGTCGCGTGGCAAAATCGCCGAGTGGTGAATGTGGCCATTGAGGAAGCCATTGCCCAGTATCGATCAGTCGAAATCGACGGTGCTTTGGTGGAGACCGCTTTGGGACTCAACACATATATTGGTGAGGTGAATGCTTAGGGGGAATTTGGCAATTCGGTAGAGGTATCAAATCAGGCCAAACACCTCGTTATCATGCCGCCACTGAGCTGGGCGAAAAGCTATTTTGAGAATGCTGTACAGCGTTTCTCACTCTGGCGAGGTACAGTAACAGCAATTTGTGAACCAGTGTT
>ERZ1740060.149-NODE-149-length-55330-cov-22.706486_pt1 | contig 55330 bp, 57 predicted proteins | sample MGYA00581743_ERZ1740060 | MGnify/ENA primary metagenome ERZ1740060 (study PRJEB43018, sample SAMN04849235) | marine metagenome | isolation source: floating plastic debris | place: Pacific Ocean | collected 2008-08-27 | study: EMG produced TPA metagenomics... | reverse complement strand
ACCGTGAACGACGCGGGTCAGGTCGCGCTTGATATTGCGCTGGCATCGGTCGTCACCAATATCGACATCCGCAACGAACGGATGCGCGAGATGGTGTTCAACAACACGCCTTCCGCCAAAGTTACGGCCGAGATCGACAAAGCGACGCTGGACAGCCTTGCTGTTGGCGACGCCACAACGACTGAAACGACAGGCACGCTTGCCCTGCTTGGAGAAGAGCTTGAGCTAGATGCCAACTTTTTTGTCATGCGTCTGAGCGATGACAGAGTTTTGGTGACAACTGATGATATGGTCATGCTGAGTACTGAAGACATTGGCATCGACAGTGGTATCGACCAGTTGCAAGAGGTTGCTGGTCTTGAAAGCATCACGCGGGTCAGCCCGGTGACGATGCGGCTTATCTTCAACAAGGACTAAGCGATAAAGCGGGTCGCCTTGATGGGCGACCTGCATATTCCAGCGCATAAAAAGGATAGGGTGAGAGGCTGGACAACGACCCAAGCGGGGCTCGTTACGGCTGCTTCCTTCCGGACCTGACCGGGTTGGCGAGGTGCTCGCCCGCGCCAACCTCTCGATATCTCATATAGGGCAGCTGAAAATGCTGCGCAAGCGTCTGTAGGTTGTCAGCGCCCAGACTGATGATTTCTGTGCGCGTGTCATCGACATGTGGCAACAGTGTCGCCTGGCCCTCATGCGGAACGAATTCCCAGCCAAGTGCTGCATCTGGCGCAACCGAGCCTTGTGCCTCCAGATATCGTTCAATCATTTGCGTTATTGGAATTGTGTCTGCCCAGATCAGCGGAGTTTTCGGGAATTGCCCACCGCCATTGGCACGGTAGGTTGACGTGGCAATTAAAAGTGTCTCACCTGCCGTGATGGGCGCCCCGTTGCGGGTCAGATCACGGATCCGGTCCCCTTTTTGTCCGAATAGATCGATCCGGTAGTTCAGGCCATGCAGGGTATCAAAGTTATAGCTGGGCATGGCGGGATCCAGCAACGGGCCGACCACGTCAGTTTGGTGAGCGGCGAAAACACAGGCAGCATGCTCAAGCCAGTCTTTCAGCGCAGCGCCGGTGACCCGCACGACGCAGGTCTCATTCGGGTAAGGATAGAGCGTGAAAAGATCACAACGGCTGATCGGACCTGGATGCAGACACAACCCGTCTGGCGCTGTTTCAACCCGGTAGGGCGCTGTTGCAACGATCAGTGGCTCCTGCAGGTCGATTTCCTGTTCAACACGCCAGCGCGCTGCGTCGGCCATCAGCACTTGCCCCGCATCAAACCCAAAAGCAAAGCCGCGGCCCGAGATCGGTGTGCGTGTCGTCGCAACTTCCTGCGTCACGAAACGCGTCGTCCGATCATGCTCGGACGCAAGCGCTGCGTTGAGCGTTGCGCTGGCCGGTCGATCTTTCAACGCGATCAGTTCGGCGTTGTGGCCGGCGATCTGCCAACCCGCAGCTGTGTGTTCCAGTGTCAGATCCATCCGCCCGATATGGCTGGCATTTGCGCCCGGCATCATTGCCGGTGTGCCTGCAAGGGTCGCGCCATTGCTGTCAACGTCAGGCATCCCGTCATAGTCAGCGCCAGGCAGCCTCCGATGGCTGTGCCCTGCCAGAACGACGTCGATATCTGGTAACGCCGCGATGTCATGGGCGCGGTTCTCCGCGCCGTCAGGCTGCGGTTCGCTTGCCGGTGCCGTGTGCGCCAAAGCAACGATCAGATCTGCCCCTTGCTCACGCAGGCTGCGCGCCGCATGCCGGGCAGCTTTCACCATATCGATGACGGTTATGCGCCCGTTCAGCTTGTTATGATCCCACTCCAGAACTTGTGGCGGAAGCACACCCAGAAGACCGATCTTGATCGGATGGGTATCGCCCGCGGTGTCGATGACCGTCCGCTTGAGTATGACCGTTGGCGCAAAAAGCGGGGCGCCTGCAAGGTCGCGGACGTTGGATTGCACCACAGGGCAGGGCATCCCGCCATAAAGTCGTTGGGCGGTCTCAAGCCCAAAGTTGAAATCATGGTTGCCGAGCGTCACGGCGTCATAACCCAAATCATCAATCGCCTTGCAGGCCGGATGAGTTGCGGGCGCACTTTCACGAAACAGCGCAGCCATTGGTGTGCCTTGCAGCAGATCACCAGTATCAAACAAAAGCGTTGTGCCCTGCGCGCGTGCTGCCTTGATGATACCTGCTGCGCGGGCAAGTCCACGGTACGGGTCGGGTGCATTGCGGAAATAATCATAGGGCAGCACGTGCATATGCACGTCACTGGTTTGAAGTATTCGCAATGTGGCCGTGACTGGCATCTGACACCCTTTTCTCCCCGTTCCAAGCTGCTGGTTCGTGAAATAATTGCAACCCTTGCGTGTGCTTGGCAGAAACATTGCGTCAAAATGCCCTTCATGCGATGGGTTCTCAAAATATTGGGGACAGAGCATGAAATTGGCGGAAACGGTGACCTTTGGAGGATCAGCGCTGGACCGCGCCGCACAGATGCGTGGCAAGCCTGATGAACTGGCAAAGCTGTTGAAACAGGGCACACCCGTTTTGATGATCTGGCGCGGTAAGCCTTTGTTGGATGGCGATGCGCTGGGTTGGGTTTCCGCTAGCCATCCACTTGTGGCCGATCATCATGCAAAGGCGGTGTTTCTGGGGTTTGATGACGACCAGCCACGCTTTGCTATCGACGTATCCCATTGGGAACCGGACGATCTTGAGGGTGCCGATATCGGCGCGTTTGTCGATTTTAGCGAGCAGCGCCCGATGGATGTTCCTGACACTGCTGGATTTGCCGAGTTGCGTGCCACGATGACCCGCCTTTCTCCGCGTGATGCAGAGCTTGCGGCAACTGGCAAGGCGGTTCTGGACTGGCACCGGTCGCATCGGTTCTGTGCGCGATGCGGGGCTGAAAGCATGATGGCGATGGCCGGATGGCAGCGCAATTGTCCGTCTTGTGGGGGTAAGCATTTCCCACGAACCGATCCGGTGGTCATCATGCTGATTACACGTGGAAATTCAGTCTTAATCGGACGTTCTCATTTCTGGCCCGAAGGCATGTATTCATTGCTTGCGGGCTTTGTGGAACCTGGTGAAACCGTCGAGGCTGCGGTCCGCCGCGAGGTGTTCGAAGAAGCTGGTGTTGAGGTTGGTCAGGTTGAGTATCTTGCATCGCAACCCTGGCCTTTTCCCGCGTCGTTAATGATCGGGTGCCATGGTCATGCCACCACCAGCGATATCACCATAGACCCGGTTGAGATCGAAGAGGCGTTCTGGATCACCCGCGAGCGGATGATGGAGGTCTTTGCTGGAAACGACCCAACCATTAAGCCCGCCAGAAAGGGTGCCATCGCGCATTTTCTATTGGCCAATTGGCTTGCGGATCGTCTCGATTAAGCGAAATATATGAGCATAATAAAAACGGGGTAGGCAGATGCAATTCAAAGCCAGTGAGGACATTGAAGCACCGATTGAATTTGTCTTTCAGCAAGTTTCGGATTTCGAGCGGTTTGAGCGAACCGCCTTGCGCCGCGGAGCTGACATTGTGCGAACTGATGCATTGAAAGTGCCGGGTGTCGGTATGAGCTGGCAGGGCCGCTTTGTCTTCCGCGGAAAGACGCGTGAAATGCGGGGGACGTTGACAGAATATGATCCGCCCAATCGCCAGCGGTTTGATGCACGTGTCGGTGGGTTGGAAGTGGTCTTTACAGTTGATCTTGTGGCGCTGTCTCGCAGGCGGACCCGCTTGCTCGTGGCCTCAACGCTCAAGCCGCATAACATTCCGTCCCGGTTGCTGTATCAGTCTTTGAAACTGGTAAAGGCCAATATGACCAAACGCATGAACACACGGCTTGCCGAGTATGCCGAAGAGTTGGAAGATCGCCACACGCGAACGGCCTAATCAGCGATCCTTTGCGATCTGTCCGGCAGGGTAAACGCCCAGCAGCTCAAGCTTGTCGGTGAAGTAATCCAGCTCTTCAAAGGCAAGTTGTACGTTCTTGTCGTCGGGATGGCCTTCGATATCTGCGTAAAATTGGGTCGCCGTAAATTGACCGCCAACCATGTAGCTTTCCAGCTTGGTCATGTTGATCCCGTTTGTTGCGAACCCACCCATCGCCTTGTAAAGGGCGGCGGGGATATTGCGGACGCGGAAGACAAAGGTTGTTTTCATACCGACCTTGCCGCGCCGCTTCATATCCATATCGCGCGACATAATCAGAAAGCGCGTCGTATTCCTGTCGTGATCCTCGATATGACGCGCAAGCACGTTAAGCCCGTAAATCTCGCCCGCCAGCTCCGAGGCAAGCGCAGCGCAAGAGGGATCGCCCATCTGTGCCACATGCTGGGCTGATCCGGCGGTATCAGCCCCGATCAGCGGGGCAATATCGTTGTCACGCAGAAATTCTCGGCACTGGCCGAGCAAGACTGTATGGCTTTGCGCAATTTTGATATCATTCAACGCGGCACCGGGGATGGCCAGCAGGTTGATATGGACGCGGACGAAACACTCTTCGATGATCTTCAGGCCACTGTCGGGTAACAGCTGATGAATGTCGGCGACGCGACCATAAGTCGAATTCTCGACCGGCAGCATTGCCTGCACGGCATCGCCTTTGCGTACGGCCTCGATTGCGTCTTCGAAAGTGGCGCACGGCAATGGCTCAAGATCAGGGCGTGCTTCGCGACAGGCCTGATGTGAATACGCCCCAGGTTCTCCTTGAAAGGCGATGCGATTTGTCATTGTTGCCCCTTCGCGCGATTGCCCAAAATGGGCGTTTGGTCGCGCCTTCTACATCTTGCGCATAGGCGCGTGAACCGCATACATAGCTGCTAGCGAAAAGCCAAATGGATGCGACATGTTCGACACAATGACGATAACGAAAGCTGGCGGTGCTTTGTGCGGCTCTCTTCTGGTCTTTCTTCTGGGGGCGTGGGCTGCCGAAGAGCTTTATCACACAGGCCACCACGGCGATGACCACGAACAAGCTTACGTGATCGAAACCGGTGAAGAAGACGTTGCCGAAGTCGAAGAAGAGGTGCCGTTCGAAGTTGTTCTTGCGTCGGCAGATCCAGGCAAAGGTGAGCGCGTATTTGGCAAGTGTCGTGCATGCCACAAGCTCGAACAAGGTGCCAACGGAACAGGTCCTTACCTTTACGGCGTTGTTGGTCGTCCTGTGAGTGCGTCTGAAGGGTTTGGATATTCTGGTGCTTTGGCTGAAGTTGTAGACGCTTGGACACCCGAGCATCTGAACGCCTTCCTTGAAAACCCGCGCGGCTATACCCCCGGAACGTCGATGGGGTTTGCAGGCCTTCCTAAGGTTGAAGACCGTGCCAATCTAATTGCGTATCTGTCGACAATCGGCGGCTGATCCCGCTCAAATTGTCATCGGGAAGCCGCCCCTTTGAGGCGGCTTTTTTTGTGCCAACTCACAAGTTCGATCACGAAGGGTTCACCTAATCTCGTCTTGAACAGTCGACAATTCATTATTTAGCTTACTTTTAAGTCAAGGGATGAAGTTCACGCAGGAGCACATATATGTATAGGGCAACAGTCACCGCGATCACACCACGCTCGTTTCGACAGGGCCAAATCCTGCTCTTTGCTGTCCTAACGAGTCTCAGCATCGCTGTGAGTGCTTTGTACGCCCAGGCGACGGATGGCTCCTCTGCTCCGCTCATTAAGTCACATGGCATCTCGACATTTGGCGATCTTAAATACCCTGCTGATTTTGAACATCTAGACTACGTGAACCCCGATGCGCCAAAGGGCGGCGAAATATCAATCTGGGGGTTTGGCGGTTTTGACAGCATGAACCCCTATACACCCAAGGGTCGTGCCGGGCGTTTATCCAATATCTTCTTTGAAAGCTTGCTGACAGGAACTGCGGACGAAATCGGCAGTAGCTACGGGCTGATCGCCGAAAGCCTTGAATACCCCGAAGACCGTTCTTTCGTGATCTTCAACTTACGCGATGACGTGACCTTTTCCGATGGTTCGTCCCTGACAGCCGAAGATGTTGTTTTCTCCTACGAACTATTTTTGGAAAAAGGTCTACCCAGTTTCCGAGCGGTGCTGTCTCAACAAGTTGAAACCGCCGAGGTATTGGGGCCCTTGCGTGTGAAGTACACATTCAAAGAAGGCTTCCCGACCCGCGATCTGCCCGAAACCGTTGGTGGTTTGCCGATTTTCTCAAAAGCGCATTACGAAGCCAATGATCGCGATTTCGAAGAAAGCTCCCTTGAGCCGCTCCTTGGATCGGGCCCCTATGTTTTGGGCGAAGTTGATGTCGGCCAATCGATTACTTACGTCCGTAACCCGGATTATTGGGGTTTGGACCACCCTCTGATGGTCGGCCGCAGCAATTTTGATGAGATCACGGTTGAGTATTTTGGCGACTACAACGCGGCCTTTGAAGGGTTCAAGGGTGGAGCATATACCTTTCGAAACGAGGCTAGCTCGAAGAGCTGGGGCACAGGGTACAACTTCCCTGCCGTAACAGAACGTGGTTGGATCAAGAAAGAAGCGCTGCCCGACGGCACGCTTGCAACGGGGCAGGCATTTGTCCTCAACACCCGTAAAGAACGTTTTCAGGACCCCCGTGTTCGCGAAGCAATTGGGTTGATGTTCAACTTTGAATGGTCGAACGAGACACTCTTTTATGGTCTTTATGCCCGCATCAACTCGTTCTGGGAAAACTCCGATCTTGCCGCTGAAGGTCTGCCATCTGAAGCTGAACTGGCGCTGCTTGAGCCATTGTCGGAACATCTGCCAGACGGCGTTCTGGACAGCGAGCCGGTCATGGCTCCGACCTCAAGCCCGCGCTCATCGACAGATCGCCGTAACCTGCGCCGTGCGTCTGCACTTTTAGATGAGGCAGGTTGGGCTGTTGGAAGTGACGGCATGCGGCGCAAGGATGGTCAGACACTGCGGATTGAATTTTTGAATGACAGTCAGACTTTTGACCGCGTGATTAACCCATACGTAGATTCGCTGCGCCAGCTAGGTGTCGATGCAGTCCATAACCGCGTGGATCAGGCCGAAGCCGTTAATCGCGAACGTGCCTATGACTTTGACATCGTAACGACGCAATTTCCGATGGGCTATATTCCCGGCGCAAGCCTTCAGCAGTCGTTTGGGTCGGAAACCGCTGATATTTCGACCCGCAACCTGATGGGCCTCAAAAGCCCCGCTGTTGATGCGTTGATCGACCATATCACCGCAGCGACTTCGCAAGACGAGCTTGAGACGGCGGTGTCAGCCCTGGATCGTGTGCTGCGTGCCGAGCGGTTCTGGATTCCGCAATGGTACAAGGACACGCATACAATCGCCTATTACGATATCTTCGAGTATCCTGATCCGCTGCCGCCATACGCGCTGGGCCACTTGGATTTCTGGTGGTATAACGCTGAAAAAGGCGAAGCACTGAAAGCCGCAGGCGCTTTCCAATAATAAAGGTAGAGCAGGGTAAATGGGCGCCTATATTCTCCGGCGATTGCTGCTGATTATTCCGACACTATTCGGAATTATGGTTATCAATTTCGCGCTTGTTCAGTTTGTGCCTGGGGGACCGATTGAACAAATCATCGCCCAGTTGGAAGGCGAAGGCGACGTATTCGAAGGCTTTGCCGGTGGGGGCGATGCCGGTATCCAGCAAGGTGGCGGGGACGAGCAATATCTGGGTGCGCGCGGCCTTCCTCCAGAATTTCTAGAAGAACTGGAACGCGAGTTCGGCTTTGATAAACCCCCGCTTGAGCGGTTCCTGAACATGATGTGGAACTATATCCGGCTTGATTTTGGGGAAAGCTACTTCCGGTCGATCTCGGTACTTGATCTAGTAATTGAAAAGCTGCCCGTATCGATCACGCTTGGCCTTTGGTCGACACTCATCGCCTACATGATCTCGATCCCGCTTGGTGTGCGTAAGGCGGTCAAGGATGGCACCCCTTTTGATACTTGGACATCAGGTGCGATTATTGTTGGCTATGCAATTCCAGGCTTCCTTTTTGCAATCCTCCTGCTGGTTTTGTTCGCAGGTGGATCATACTTCCAGATCTTCCCATTACGGGGTCTGACATCGGATAATTTTGACGACCTCAGCATGATCGGAAAAATCCTTGATTATTTTTGGCATATCACATTGCCGGTTCTGGCATCCACGATCTCGGCCTTTGCAACGCTGACGCTACTTACGAAGAACAGCTTTCTGGACGAGATCAAAAAGCAATATGTCACTACTGCCAAGGCGAAGGGCCTCACGGAGCGGCGTGTGATGTATGGTCATGTCTTCCGCAACGCGATGTTGATTGTGATCGCTGGTTTTCCGGCTGTGTTCATCGGTGTTTTCTTCGGCGGTTCGCTTATTATCGAGACGCTTTTCTCGCTTGATGGGCTGGGCCGTCTTGGGTTTGAGGCTGCAGTCTCGCGTGATTATCCGGTGATGTTCGGAACGCTTTTCGTCTTTGGATTGATCGGCCTTGTTGTCGGTATCCTGTCCGACTTGATGTATGTCTTCGTCGATCCACGCATTGATTTCGAGAGGCGTGGATAGATGGCGCTTTCTCCGCTGAACCAGCGCCGTTGGCGCAACTTTCGCCGCAATGGGCGCGCCTACTGGTCGCTCATCATCTTTTCGATCCTTTTCGGCATTTCGCTTTTTGCAGAGTTCCTCGCCAACGACAAACCCATCGTCGTCAGTTACCAAGGCGAGCTGCACATGCCGATCTTCAATTTTTACCCCGAAACGAAGTTTGGCGGCGATTTGGCGACCGAAGCGCAGTACCGATACGAAGACGTGCAATGCCTTATCATCACCGGGGGCATGGTTGATTGCTATGATATCCCCGAAGAGCTGATTGAGGATGCGCAGGACGGAAATATTGCCGGGGCCGAGATCGACAAAGGGTGGCTGATCTGGCCGCCGATCCGCTACAATTTTACGACAATCGTTGATCGCGGTGGCGTAGCACCGGCGCCGCCGTCATCTGAAAATCTTTTGGGCACAGATGACACCTCACGGGATGTGCTGGCCCGCGTGATCTACGGTTTTCGGCTGTCTATCCTTTTCACGCTGATGGTGACCGCGATGGCTGCGGCCATCGGTGTGATCGCAGGCGCACTGCAAGGGTACTTCGGCGGCTGGCTTGATCTGATTTTCCAGCGCATTCTGGAAATCTGGGGATCAACCCCGTCGATCTATATCATCATCATCATGTTCTCGGTGTTGGGGCGAAGTTTCTGGCTTTTGGTCTTCCTCATGGTCCTGTTCGGATGGCCCGCGCTGGTGGGCGTCGTGCGCGCTGAATTCCTGAGGGCGCGGAATTTCGAATATGTCCGCGCCGCCCGCGCGCTGGGCGTGTCGAACTGGACTATCATGTTCCGCCACATGCTGCCCAATGCCATGGTGGCGACGCTGACGATGCTTCCCTTCATTATCACGGGCACGATCGGCGGTTTGGCCGCTTTGGATTTCCTTGGCTACGGATTGCCGTCTTCAGCTCCGTCGCTGGGTGAGCTTACGCTGCAAGCCAAGCAGAACCTCCAAGCTCCGTGGCTTGGCTTCACTGCTTTCGTTGCCTTTGCCCTGATGCTGTCGCTTCTCGTCTTCATTTTTGAGGGTATCCGCGACGCGTTCGACCCCCGAAAGACCTTCACATGAGCGTGCTTCTCGACGTTAAAGACCTTCGCGTCAGCTTTTCCCAGGATGGTGAAGTCAGCCACGCGGTCAGAGGTGTCTCTTTCCATCTCAACAAAGGGGAGACCGTTGCGCTTGTGGGCGAATCCGGTTCTGGAAAATCGGTTACTGCACTATCTACCGTCGATCTTTTGGCTGATAGCGCCACTGTCGAAGGCTCGATTACTTATGACGGTCAGCAGATGGTGGGCGCGTCGGAGAATATGCTCCGCAAGGTGCGCGGCAACGATGTCAGCTTCATCTTTCAGGAACCGATGACTTCGCTCAATCCGCTGCACACGCTGGAAAAGCAGCTGCGCGAAAGCATCGAACTGCATCAAGGCCTGCGTGGTGATGCAGTGCGCGACAAGATTATCGAGCTGCTCAACAAGGTGGGTATCCGCGATGCTGAAAGCCGACTGACGGCTTATCCACATGAACTCAGCGGCGGCCAGCGCCAGCGCGTGATGATCGCGATGGCTCTGGCCAACGGACCTGAGCTATTGATCGCGGATGAGCCGACGACCGCGCTGGACGTGACCATTCAGGCGCAAATCCTGGATCTGCTCGCCGAACTGAAAGAGACCGAGCAGATGTCGATGCTGTTCATCACGCATGACCTTGGGATCGTGCGCAAGATCGCCGACCGCGTCTGCGTCATGAAGGATGGCGAGATTGTTGAACATGGCCCGACCGCGCAAATCTTTGACAAGCCGCAACACCCGTATACGCAAATGTTGCTTAGTGCTGAAGCAACCGGTGTGCCGGTTGACGTACCCGCGGACGCTGAAACCATGGTCACTACGGACGCTCTGCGCATTTGGTTTCCGATCCATGCGGGTCTTTTGAAACGCACCGTTGGCCACGTCAAAGCTGTGAACGCTGCGACGATTGATGTCCGGGCAGGGGAAACGCTGGGCATTGTTGGCGAATCCGGCTCGGGTAAAACAACACTGGCCCTTGCGATTATGCGGTTAATAAACTCCGAGGGGCCGATCAGCTATATGGGCCAGCGGATCGATCAATGGAACAGCCGCAAGCTTCGGGATCTGCGTAAGGACATGCAGATCGTATTTCAGGACCCGTATGGCTCCCTGTCACCGCGCATGACAGTTGAACAAATCATCGCCGAAGGACTGGGCGTGCACGGTACTCCGCCTGGCAAAAACGCCCGCGAGATGGTCGCCGAAATCATGACGGAGGTCGGTCTTGATCCCGATACCATGCATCGTTATCCGCACGAGTTTTCCGGCGGTCAGCGCCAGCGCATCGCCATAGCCCGCGCGATGATTCTTCGCCCCAAACTGGTGGTGTTGGACGAGCCGACAAGCGCGCTGGATATGACTGTGCAGGTCCAGATCGTCGAATTGTTGCGGAACCTGCAGCAAAAGTACCGGCTTGCCTATTTGTTCATCAGTCACGACCTCAAGGTCGTGCGGGCGCTTTCACATAAGGTGATGGTGATGAAGCAAGGTGATGTGGTCGAATTTGGCAACCGAGACCAGATCTTCGACACTCCTGAGACGGAATACACCAAAACCCTGATGGCTGCTGCGTTCGATCTGAAAGCAAGTGAGGCTATCCCAGCGTAACGGTCGCTTCTGCCAGCCCGTCAATCGCAACCGTGCAAACCTGACCAGGCTTGATTTGGCCGACACCCGCCGGCGTGCCCGTCATAATCAGATCGCCTGCACGCAGGTGCACGAGGCGGCTGAGATAGGCGATAATGTCAGCGACTGGCCAGATCATATCAGTGATGTTGGCGTCTTGTTTCAGCACTCCTTCCAGAGTGCAGGTGATCCGTGCCGCGTCGCGGTTCCACTCGGCCACCGGTGTGATTGCGCCCAAGACTGCCGCGTTATCAAAGCCTTTCGCCATATCCCATGGCCGCCGTGCCTCTTTCGCCTGTGTCTGCAAATCGCGCCGTGTCAGGTCATTGCCTGCAGCAAAGCCAAATACATGCTTGCGTGCGGCGTCGCGATCAATGGCGGAGCCATCGATTCCAATTGCGACCACCAACTCCGCCTCGAAATGCAGGTTTTCTGTTGCGACAGGAAAGGGTAGTTTTGCACCGCTTTCGACGACCGCATCAGCGGGTTTCGTAAAGAAGAAAGGCGGGTCTTTGGGATTGTTCCCGAACTCTTTGGCATGCTCTTCATAATTGCGGCCGACGCAGAAAATGCGGCGCACCGGAAAGCGTGCGTCTGTGCCCGCAATTGTGATGCTGGGTACTGGCACATTAAAGATCAGATTTGTCATAAGCGGACCCTGCCATGGGGCCCGCTCTGTCTCAAGACTGGATCAGGACGGCCCAAGCGTCTCGCAGCTTGTTCCGCGTGCCATCAGGCGGCGACACGCCAAATCGGCGGTTTCCTGGGTCAGCCCCATGAAATTCGCGTCGAACCCGCCAGAGCGTTGGATAATCTTGCGGATTGATCCATCAAGCGATGCCATTTCCATCAGCGCTGTCTTCAATAGAACCTTCTCAGCGGCGTGGCGTGAGCCGTATCGACCGACATTGATCCCGTAATGCCGTCCACCTGAGCTTGACAGACGCGACACGATCTCGACCACTGGATCAGCCATAACTTCGGGTTGGATTGCGGCCACAGCAACTTCAGTGGGCCGGGCTTGCGGCTTGATCGCCGGTGCGATGACCGTTGCGTTCTGGGTGACTTCGACGGGTTTTGCCTCGGTCTGTGCGTTGGCGGCGGCCAGAGCAGCAGCATTGGCATCTGCGACTGCATCCTGAATTTCTTCTTTCATTGCCAGCAGCATCGGATCAGGTGCTGTGGGCTCGGCTCCGGGACGCAATTGCGGTCTGTCGCTGCTTTTCACAGCTGTGACCAGACGGATCGTTTTGCCTGCTGCTCCGGCAGGGGCCTGTTCGATCGGTAGGTTGTCGTAGCGTGGTGGCGCTGGCTTGCGCACAGCCACTCGTGACGGCGCGCGATTAAAGCCCATATCTAGAAGCTCCGCGACCCGCGCGTTTCGTGTTGTGGTCGAGCGTCCGCCGAAAACCGTTGCAATGATGCGTTCGTTCCCGCGTTCGGCGCTGGCGACAAGGTTAAAACCCGCAGCACGCGTATAGCCTGTCTTGATGCCATCCGCGCCACGGTAGTTCGCCAAAAGGCGGCGGTTGGTATTGTTTACACTCTTGATGCCAGCATCCGTCGAGCGGCGCGAGAAGAGGTTATAGTATTGCGGATAATCATAAAACAGTCGGCGCCCCAGCGTGGTCATATCCCGCGCGGTTGACAGGTGGCCAGATTCCGTCAGCCCGTGCGCATTCTTGAATGTGGATTTCGTCATCCCAAGCGCTTTGGCTGTGCGATTCATACGGCGTGCGAATGCGGCTTCCGAACCTGAGATCGCCTCGGCCATAGCGGTGGCGGCGTCATTTGCAGACTTCACGGCCGATGCACGGATCAGATACCGCAGCGCAATGCTTGAACCTGCGCGCAATCCCAACTTCGAGGGGACTTCGGCCGCGGCTTTCTTGGAAACGCGAACTTTCGTATCGAGCGAGATTTCCCCCCGCTCAACTGCTTCGAAAACAACATAGAGGGTCATCATCTTGGTGAGGGATGCAGGGTGCAGTCGTGTGTCGGCATTACGTGAATGCAAAACCTCGCCTGTTCGCGCATCGATGACCATCGCCGCATAAGGCGCTGCCATCGCTGGCGGCACAGCCATCAGCAAAACGATAAAAAAGCTCACAAATAGTTGACGGACGCACTGCCCCAGCTGCGTTTCCACGGATATCACCTATCATCTGCCTCATGCCGCGCGTTTTTTTTAGTGCACGATCATTTCTTTGGTTAACGTAGCACGTGCGGCAATTTCAGAAAACACCTTAATTTTAGGAAGTTTACCTCTACGCAGGGCAGTCCCTCGCAACATATAGCGGCGTGGTGTCAGGCAGACTCAAGATCGTGAATGTGGCAGCAATGTGGCGGTTTTATTCAAGCGTATCGATCAGCTTGGGCAGGGCTCCCAAATCAGCCAATTCGCGGTAGCGCGGCGCATTTGTCGGGGGCGTGTCCTGCTCAACGACCCAAGTCAAATCATGGGGCACATAAACGCCCCACGCGCCGCTTTCCAAAGCAGGTACGACGTCGGACCGGATCGAGTTGCCGACCATCATCGCGGCTTCTGTGCCGCCATCGTGACCCGCAAAAATGCGGTGGTAGATGGCGGGCGTCTTGTGGCTCACGATCTCGACCTGGTCGAACAAATCACCCAAGCCTGACTGGGCCAGTTTACGCTCTTGGTCCAGCAGATCGCCTTTGGTAATCAACACGATCGTATGACTTTGTGCCAATGCGCCCACGGCTTCGGCCGCATGGGGCAGCAGGTGGATCGGATGGCGCAACATCTCACGTCCAGCGGCCATCAACTCAGCGATAACACTTGCGGGCACGCGTTCTTCGGTGACCTCAATCGCGGTTTCGATCATGGATAAGACAAAGCCTTTCACGCCAAACCCGTACTGTCCCAGATTGCGCCGTTCAGCCTCAAGGAGACGGTCCTGCAGATGCTTGGGTTCGGCGAAATCGGCGAGCAGATCAGCGAAACGCTCTTGCGTTATTCGGAAGAATTGCTCGTTCTGCCAAAGCGTATCATCCGCATCAAAGCCAATTGTCTTGAGTTTCGCCACGTTGCGCCCCCCTGCAAAGCCAGCTTGCCCCTTTTCACATCATATGTGCCGATTATATAGTCCCCCAACCCAGCAAATGGATTCGCACCTTATGTCGATGCTGCCCGTGATGATGTCAGACAAGAAGGACGACGACGGAGATGTCGGCGTTGTCCTTGAGACGCGTCAAAAAACAAAAAAGCCGCCGATGTATAAGGTCATGATCTTGAATGACGATTACACGCCGATGGAGTTTGTCGTTCACGTGCTTGAACGGTTCTTTGGTATGACCCATGCGCAAGCATTTGAGTTGATGTTGACTGTTCACAAGAAAGGTCTTGCTGTTGTCGGCGTCTTCTCGTTCGAGGTAGCAGAGACGAAAGTGACGCAAGTCATGGACTTTGCTCAGCGTCATCAGCATCCGCTGCAATGCACGATGGAAAAAGAATAACTCCTTTCACATGCCCCATTCCAGACTAAGCCTCGCCCTCGCGGACGGCACTTTTGCGTTGCCGAAAGGCGGACCGATTGCCGTCTTTCGGCCCCGCTGGGGAGATGATTTGACCGCATTGCCCCGCGCGGATGTGCAGATCGTTCAAGGGTTCAAACCTGATCATGATGCCTTTGCGCAGGCAGGCTTTGATGCGCAGACCAAGCCGTATGGTCGCTTTGAACTGAGCATTGTTTGCATTCCCCGAGCCAAGGCCGAAGCCCGCGCGTTGATTGCGCAGGCCTGTGCGTTGACTGACGGTGTGATCGTCGTGGATGGGCAAAAGACAGACGGCATCGATAGTTTGTATAAAGCCTGTCGGACAGAGACAGATGTCACGGCAGCTTTTTCAAAGGCACATGGCAAGACCTTCGCGTTCGCCGCAACGGATGTGTTCGCTGATTGGGCAGCACCTGATGCTCCGCAGAAGGGCGCGGATGGATATTACCGCCAGCCCGGCGTTTTTTCTGCTGACGGGATTGATGCAGGCTCAGAAGCGCTTGGTGCTGCTTTGCCCAAACTCAAAGGCACCGGGATCGATTTAGGGGCTGGCTGGGGCTATCTGAGTGCGCAGGCGCTTGCGCAGGACAGCATCAAAACGCTCCATTTGGTTGAGGCAGAGGCCGCGGCGCTGGAGTGTGCACGCTTGAATGTCACCGATGCGCGCGCGCAGTTCCATTGGGCCGATGCCACATGCTTTGCGCCGGAAGCGCCTGTTGATTTCGTGCTCACCAATCCACCGTTTCACACAAGCCGAGCCGCAGATCCTGCGTTGGGCCAGGCGTTCCTGCGTGCCGCTGCAGCCATGCTGACGCCGCGGGGGGAGCTTTGGGCCGTCGCCAATCGTCACTTGCCCTACGAGACCCATCTGGCAAGCCTTTTTCAGCAGATCGATGAGGTGGGTGGCACGCGCGGGTTCAAGCTGCTGCGCGCTTCGCGTCCCATCCGCTCTCGCACCGCGCGTTGAACAGCGCTAGGCTCCCGATACAGGAGATTCCCTTATGTCCTTCAACATTTCTGGAAAAACCGTGATCGTAACAGGGGCCGCCAATGGTGTCGGTCTTGCCATTGGGCTGCATTTTCTGGAGCACGGTGCCCGTGTTGTCTTTGCGGATAAGGACGAAAAAGCACTGCGTCATGAACTGGGCGATCTGGTCGGCGATGACACGGAGGCGCGTATCTTTGCGGGGGATCTGCGCGAAAAGCTGACCATAGCGAACCTGCTTTCCGCAACGATCGACGCCTTTGACCGCGTTGATATTCTGGTGAACGCCAGCCGTCAGGTTGTCCAATCTGATCCGTTGAATCCTGATGATGACGGGGTCGAGCTATTGTTGCAGCAAAACATGCTGGCTTCCCTTCGTCTGTCGCAGATGGTGGCCAAACGGATGATTAAACAATCCGAGGGACAGGAAGACGGGATGGCAGGCGCCATCGTGAATTTGTCGTCGATCGCGGCGAGGCGGGCACACTCTGAAACGCTGGCCTATTCGATCAGCTCGGCGGCGATGGATCAGATGACCCGGTCGCTTGCTGTGGCGCTGGCTCCGTATCGGATCCGCGTGAATGCGGTGGCCTTTGGCAGCGTCATGTCGGCATCGCTCAAGGACACGCTGCATGAAAATCGCGAGATGCGTGAAGAGATCACCAACCACACTCCGCTCGACCGGATCGCCAATCCTGGTGAGGTGGCTCATGCGGTGCAGTTCCTATGCTCGGACGGATCGGGCTTTGTGACAGGCGAAATTATGACCGTGGATGGCGGTCGCACGTTGCTTGATCCGGTGGGCAACGCCGCGCACTAACTTTCCGGGAATTGCGCCCGGCAGGCCCGAATGTCACGCCCGGCTTGCGTCTTGAGCTGTTCAAGCTTGGTGCGCATACCCGCGAGTTTGCGTTCTTCGGCCGCCAGATCAATCGCGACGGGCACCTCTTTTGTCTGCAGATCGCGCTTGCGGCACAAGGTCCAAACCCCGCGTGCGTTAAAGCAATATTGATAGTTGATCCGTGGTGAGACCTGTTCGTCAATTGCAAAGCCACGCGCGATGTTCGCCTCTGTCTCGGCGATCAGTTCGCTTAGGGTGTTGGCGTCATCTGTCGCGCTGCGGACACAGCGGTCATAAGGGCTGGCGCAGGCGGCCAGCAGACAGATCAGTATAAGGGGTGAGAAACGCATAAGACCTCTTCGAAGGCTGCGGATTGTCGCAGGGTGGGGCGCCGCAAACGCTGGTGCAACCAGCTTAAGGAATGATACCATATGTCAAGTTTGGGAGACAGTTCTATGACGGAACAATTTGACGACCGTAAAATTCGCGCCTCGGCCTGGTTCCGGGAGTTGCGCGATCAGATCGTGGCTGCGTTTGAGGCTTTGGAAGATCGCCAGACTGAAGGCGCGACTGCAGATTTGCCGGCAGGCCGGTTTGATGTGACCGAGACCAAGCGTGCGTCTGAGGATGGATCAGATGCAGGTGGCGGTTTGATGAGCGTGATGCGAGGCGGCCGGGTTTTCGAAAAGATCGGCGTCAATGTCTCGACGGTACACGGCACATTGGGCGAGCGTGCGCAGGCCGCGATGGCCGCGCGCAAGGGTATTCCCGGCATGAAAGATGATCCGCGCTTTTGGGCGTCGGGTATTTCGCTGGTCGCACATATGCAAAACCCCCATGCACCTGCGGTTCACATGAACACCCGCATGTTCTGGACGCCGCATGCGTGGTGGTTCGGCGGCGGGTCCGATTTGAACCCCTGCATCGAATATGATGATGACACCGCAGAATTTCATGCCGTGCAAAAGGAGCATTGTGATCTGCATGGCGACGCGCATTATCCGCGTCTCAAGGCTTGGGCAGATGAGTATTTCTATGTGCCGCACCGGGGGCGGGCCCGTGGGGTTGGCGGTATCTTTGTGGATGATTACTGCACTGGCGATTGGGAGGCGGATTTCGCTTTCATTCAGGACATTGGCCAAGCCTTCCTGCCTGCTTATGTTCCTTTGGTCGACAAGCGTCGCAATACAAGTTGGAGCAATGCTGACAAAGACACGCAGCTGGTGCATCGCGGGCTGTATGCCGAGTACAATCTTGTCTATGACCGCGGGACCAAGTTCGGCCTTGAAACCGGACATGATGCGAATGCGGTTCTTATGAGCCTTCCGCCGCTGGCCAAGTGGGTTTAAAAGCGCAGTCGCACTTCAACCAGCATGTCGTCGTCCAAGGGCGCGCTTGTCACGGGGACAGGCGCATCAAGGCGCGCTGGCGTGGGGGCAACTGGTGTCCATTGAACAAGTCCAGCCGTCATCAAGACAGCAAAGAGAATTGGGATGTAGGCGCGTTTCATGCGAGCAATCTCCTCGATTCCCTTCAGTTGAAGGGGATATCGTAAAGATTCCGATAAGAACGCTGATCTAGCCGTGTTTACACAGCATCGAGCGGACAGTTTCCTGCCGATCCGACAAAGGTTTGTCTTTGACCTGGGCCGGTTTTGGTGTGCTGGTGGATAATACCCATTTATTCAATGCTGCTGTCACAATCGGAGTGCAGCCCGGCTCACGCGAGAAGATACCGCAGATTTGTCCGCCGCTTTTGGGGCTCGTCCGCACAGCCTTGCGCGCAGGCGCTTTGACGCGCTTGGCACCAATACCAGAATGGAGCGTGTTGCGCCCCAAAAGGCTTTCGCGCACGGTTGCACCATGGGTGCCTAAACCGCAGGAATTTGGGTTGTGCATCAGCCGCGTTTCGGTCTGATCGAGGATCGGACCACTTCCTGTCACTGCGCTGAAAAGAGCAGCCTCAAAGCTGCCGGGTTGCAGCTCAGGAGTGTCCCGACGCGGCGTGTTTTCGGCAACCTGCGCCAGCTCTGTTTCAAGGCTGGCAACTTGAATGCCAACGCTTTCTTCACCCTGCTGCACAGGCACAATTGCCCCGAAAAGAGCGATGGAAAAAACAGTCATGAACAGCATAAGACGCATGGCGCAAATCTCCTATGAGGGGACTTATGCCGATCCAACGCGGCCGAACCGCGCCGCAACCATGCGCAAATCAGGGCAATTTTAAGAAATTACGACGCGTTCTCACGCACCGTATCGATCATCAGTTGCACATTAGCTGGGTCTGCATCCGGTGTGATGCCATGTCCCAGATTGAAGATATGCGGCCCGCCAGAGAACGCTTTGACGATGCGCCGCGTCTCTTCGATCAAGGCTTTGCCGCCGGTCACCATATGGCCTGGCGCAAGGTTGCCTTGCACGCAGCCATCGACTTGCAGATGCTTGGCTGCCCAATCGGCATCCACCGAGTTATCAAGTGCCAAACAATCTGCGCCGACCTCTTTGGCGAAGCCGATGTAATTCTCGCCAGCTTCGCGCGGGAAGGCGATCACGGGAATGCCGGGATGCTTGGCCTTAAGGGCGGCGGTGATTTTCTTGGCAGGCTCCAACGCATATTTGCGGAAAGCGTCGCCTTTCAGCGATCCAGCCCAGCTGTCGAAGATTTTGACGACTTCGGCGCCAGCTTCGATCTGCATCGACAGATAGTCGATCGTGGCATCCGTGATCCGGTCGAGCAGGGCCTCGAACGTCGCAGTGTCTTCCTCGCGAAGCGCATGGGCAGGCCCTTGATCCGGCGTGCCACGCCCGGCGATCATATAGGTCGCTACGGTCCATGGCGCGCCAGCAAAGCCGATCAAAGTTGTCTCGGCAGGCAGTTCCCGCGACAAGATGCGCACTGTTTCATAGACCGGCGACAGCACCTCATGGATGTCGGATGCGGGTTTGAGTTTGGCGAAATCATCGGCGCTGGTGATCGTCGACAAACGCGGGCCTTCGCCGGTGACAAACCAAAGGTCTGCGCCAAGTGCTTGGGGTACCAGAAGGATGTCCGCAAAGAGAATCGCCGCATCAAACCCATAGCGCCGGATCGGTTGAAGCGTCACTTCTGCTGCTAAATCAGGGTTATAGCAAAGCGATAGGAAATCGCCGGCCTGCGCACGTGTCGCTTTGTACTCGGGCAGATACCGGCCCGCTTGGCGCATCATCCAGATGGGTGGGACACCAAGCCGCTCTCCATTCAGGGCTCTCAGCAGCTTTTTTGTTTGCGCCATAACGGGTCTTTCGTAAGTCATATCACGTCACCTAATTGTTGTCGTCATGTTGACCGGACAATCAAGGTTGTCAAGTTAAGTTGACACAACTAGGAATACGAAATGGCTATCACACTTCCGTCTCCCGCTTCACCCCTCAATATCGGAACACGCGGTTCCCCACTGGCGCTGGCACAAGCCTATGAAACGCGGGAGCGGTTGGCGAAGGCTTTTGATTTGCCGTTTGAAGCGTTCACTATTGTTGTCATCAAAACGACTGGTGACAAAGTGCTGGACCGCCCACTGAAAGAGATCGGCGGGAAGGGTCTGTTTACCCGTGAGATCGAAGAGGACATGCTATCGGGCAAGATCGATATCGCCGTGCATTCGATGAAGGACATGCCCGTCGCACAGCCCGAAGGTTTGCTGCTCGACACTTATCTGCCGCGCGAGGATGTGCGCGATGCGTTTGTGTCGCTGGATGGTGGCAAGCTGAGCGATCTGGCCGAAGGCGCAACTGTCGGCACGTCGAGCCTACGCCGCAAAGCGCAACTGCTGAACTATCGCCCTGATCTCAACATTGTGGAATTTCGGGGCAATGTGCAGACCCGACTGCAAAAGCTCGAAAACAAGGTGGCCGAGGCGACATTTTTGGCTATGGCTGGGCTAAATCGATTGGATATGAAAGACGTTCCGCGCACAGCAATTGAAACCGATGAAATGCTGCCTGCCGTCGCTCAAGGTGCAATTGGTATCGAACGCCGCGCGGACGATCGCCGTATGGCCGAAATGCTTGAGGCGATCCATGATACCGAAACCGGTCAGCGTCTTGCTGCGGAACGAGCGTTTCTTGCTGCCCTTGATGGATCTTGTGAAACACCCATCGGTGGGCTGGCCGAACTGGAGGGTGGTACAGTCAAACTGCGGGGCGAAATCCTGCGGGTTGACGGTTCTGAGGCAATTTCGGATCGGGGAGACGCTCCGATTGAGGATGGTGCTGACTTGGGAACCGAACTGGCCCGATCCCTGCGGTCGCGCGCCCCGGAAGACTTCTTCTCGTGGCTAAGCTGACGCTGTTCGGTATTTAAGGACAAAAGAAGCCGTGGCCTGCGCGATGACTAAGAGCATCGAGACCTGAGAACTCTTGCGACCATCAATTGCAAGTATGCCACTGACATAAGTGTTGCAAAAGACGCGAAACAGTACTTGACGGGGCCGCGCGCTGGTTTTAGGTCACCGCGCAGTGGCGGAGTAGCTCAGGTGGTTAGAGCAGCGGAATCATAATCCGCGTGTCGGGGGTTCAAGTCCCTCCTCCGCTACCAACTTCGAGAGATTTAAGTAAGTCGGGCGGCGTTTACTATCGCTTTGTCTAGTGCCTTTAATGCGGCGCAAAAAGGGCAGGGGTCCGGAACGACAGCTTGATCCGTATCTCCAGCTCCGGCACTATAAGGTATTTGCCGCAAAAGGCTTTGCGGAGGCTTTAAGTGCTTTTCTTCTTTCTCCCACGGATGCTGTCTGCGTTGGCGACGATCCTTATTCTGGTCGTACTGACGCGCGTTTTGACGCCCGCAGATTTTGGTAAATACAGCATGACCCTACTGATTGGGTATGTGGGCTTTGCGTTTACCTTTGCCTGGCTTTCGGCCTCTATCCCGCGCTTTCATCATGCGGAGCGATATGGCGGGAGGGCAACCGCCTCGATCCTTGTCATTGCCGCAGTGCTGGCATGTCTGTTGATCCCGCTTGTTGCGCTTGCGTTTGCCGTGCCCTGGCCTGCTGCGACCCTGTTTGTTTTGGGGGCGGCTTATAGTTTGGGGCATGCCACACATGAGCTGGGCCTGTCAGGTCTGCGTGTTCTGAAAGCGGGGCCCCAATATGCGGCCGCCACACTGCTAAGACCAACGCTTGCTGTGGCGCTTGCGCTTGCCTTTGTTCAAAATGGTTGGGGGTATGAAGGCGCGGTTTGGGGGTTTGTGATCGGTGCTACGACCACCGGCGCGATAAGCCTGCTTTATGTCATCCGTCAGACAGGTCTGTCCAAGCCGGACCGCGAGATGATTACGGCGTTTCTGGTTTACGGCAAGCCGCTTGCCGTGGTCACGTCAATGTCGTCATTTTTCCTGCTGGCATCGCAAAGCCTTTTGGGTGCACTGGAAAGCCTTGAAGCGGTTGGCTATTTCGCGGCGGCCCAGACGCTGGCCATGCGGTCAATCCGGATGCCAATGTCCAATCTCAGCGCGGTTGCGGCAGCTTCTGTCTTCAAAGCCCAGGAAACTGCAAGTGTCGATGCGGTTGATGGGCAGATGCGACGACATTTTTCCTTTTTGATCCTTTTTGTCCTGCCGATCGCGCTAGTGCTGTTTTGCGCCAACCAAACCATTGCAGCGCTTTTTTTTGATAGCGAATTTCAGACCGAAACGGCGCAGAACCTGCGGTTGCTTGCGGTTGCTGCGCTGCTGCTTGGCCTGCAAGGAGCATATTTTTCATACGCTTTCACATTGTCGCGCCGCACATCTTTGCAGTTGGGTGTGACACTGGCCACGTTGGCAACACATGTGCTGGTGTCTTGGGGCTGTATTGTCGTCTTTGGCCCGTTAGGCGCCTCTGTTGGCTTTGTGGTTAGCGCGATCCTGTCAATCAGCGTGTTCCATCTGGTCGGGCGCAAGATCCACAAAAGTTTGTTGCCTGTGCAGGAGATTGGCAAAGCATTGATCGGGGTTTGTGTTTTGGCCCCAATCGCGCTTTACACCAATCAAATCAATATCCTGCCTGTGGCGATCACCGTACTGGTTCTGGGTGTGTTAGCTTTTTGGATCGTTCTGATGTTGGCTCAACAAATCGCAGCACAAGCAGTCTTATCCAATCTGAGACGTCGACTCCGTAAATCCCCTGCCGCAAATTAAATCTGGACGGCGCTGGCTGAACCGACAATACTGCTTCCACTTATTTTTAAAGACTTGGCTCGCTTTTTGGGGCCGTATTCATTGAGTGACCATTAGGTAGGATTATGGGACCTGATTTTCTTTGCGTTGGCATGCCGAAATGCGGAACCTCAACTCTGCATTCTGTTCTTGATCGGTACTCGGATATCTATGTGTCCCCGTTCAAAGAGATCAAATATTTTGCGGCTAAGCGGATCGGATATGAGGGAGGCGCACGCGCTCTTTTCTTTGCCGATCACTGGGCGGCCCGGCAGGAACGCAAGGCTCTTGTGCGGATCAGTCGTCGGGTTTTGACGGGCAAAAAGCCGGCGCGCGATTTGTTATGGGCTGCTAACTTCGCCTTCGCCAAGCGGAACCTCGACTGGTACAAAAACCTCTTTCCTGCTGGACAGGTGTCCGGAGATCTTTCGCCCGCATATCACAGCTTGTCGCGGGCCGAAATTGATGCGATCGCTGCAGACTTTCCTGACCTTAAAATCGTCATCCTGTTGCGCAATCCCTATCATCAGATCTGGTCGCATTGCCGGATGTCATCACGGGGTAAGTCACCTGCGGACCGCGCGGCGTTTTTCCGCAGTCAGATCGACTATCAGCTTGATTTACGGCGGACCTATAAAAGCCTTGTCGATGACTGGTCCAAAGCGTTTGGCCGGGACAATGTCTTGGTTGATTATCTTGAGAACATGAAGATCGATACGCAGGATGTGGCGCGCCGCATCATTTCATTCGTTGACCCTGACCCTGCGTCTCATCAACAGCTACAAGCTTTTGAGCGCGACTACCGTGTTTTTCCCGGTGCTCAGGTCAATATGCCAACAGATGTTCACGCTATGCTGCTTGATGCTGCTCAAACGCGCCTGGATGGGTTCGAAACCATCGATCCTGAACGCGCCGATATCTGGCGCACGGAATTAGCTGATATGAAGGTTAAAAACACACAAGACGCCGAGGTCCGACAGGCCTGACGTAACCAGATTTACCTTGTAGGGAGCGAGACACTCCACGATTGCCAGTACTCCTCTTTTTACCGAATTAATTGCGGAAAAACCAATGAGCCTGCCACATCTTGATTGTCTTCCAAACGAAAAAGCTGCCGATAAGCTGGTTCTTCAGACGCTTGAAGATTATGCCACGTCGCATCCACATATCGATATCCTCGAAGCCGGGTGTGGACGCCGGTGGCCTTACAAGCTTGATGGTTTTGATTATCGCCTGACGGGGATTGATATCGATGCCGAAGCTCTGCGCATCCGCAAAGAGGATGTCGGGGATCTTGATGAGATTGTGCACAGTGATCTGCACAAGGCGCGCTTTGGCGAAGCGCAGTTTGACGTCATTTACTCATCTTATGTGCTTGAACACGTGTATGGGGTGGATGCTTTGTTGGGGCTGTTTCACAAATGGCTTAAACCGGGTGGGCTTTTGGTCATAAAGGTGCCGGATTACCAATCGGTCTACGGGCTCATCACACGGATGACGCCCCATAAATTCCACATCTTTTACAAGCGCTATTTTCGTGGGCTGCGGAATGCCGGAAAACCCGGTTACGGGCCTTATCCAACGGTTCATGAACGCGCGATCGCGCGTGGTCCGTTTCACGAGTTTCTGTCATCGAACGCTATGACCATGCTTCAGGAACGCGGTTATGGAACCTTGCCGGGTATGCAAAAACACGTCTCAAACACGATTGGTGCGTTGACGTTTGGAGCTTATGCGGGCGGGCACTACAACTTGCTTTATATCTCTCAAAAAGCCTAATTCGGACCGGATAGCAAAGGAACTGAGCCAGTTTACGCGCACTTCACGCAGGCGTGACGTATTTGTCGGGCGGCAGGTCTTCGGAAACAGGTCCGAGCAACCTATTATCTAAAGCATACTCGTTTGATGGAGTGCCGACCATGACACAACCCTATACGACACGCCGAACTCTTCTGACCGCCGCTGGAGCGGCCTTTGTCACCGGTGCGTCCGGCTTGCTTGTTCCGGCCCGCGCAGCGGGCCTCGCACCGACGCCCACCATGCGGGGTGGCGCCAACAATTATCGTCCCGGCGCGCCGATTGTGGATCGGATCGGCGGGGGTGGGTTCTGGATGACCGGCACTGTGCGGCGGGCGGGTGATGGGGCTCCGCTGCAAGATAGACGCATCCAGATCTGGGCACATACCACTGAAGGTCACGAACGGGATGCCCATAGCCATGGAGCCACGCTTACCGATGCCAATGGTGCCTTTCGGCTTGAGATGCCGCAGATCGTTCCTGCGTTTGGTCAACCGCATGGGCATCTGGCCTATGATGATGACGCAGAGTTCCAGACAGTGTTCCTGCGTCCGATCATGCCAAGCGCCAGCGATACGACCCTTGCCGTTGATTTCGTGCTTCAGCCGGTGTGAGCCAAGCAACCCGGCGCACAATCAAAGGGCGTCAAAACGCTCTGATCGTTACGATCTCGCTGCTTACAATCATCGCATCGCTTTATGCCGCGGCGACTAGCCCGCTGCTTCAATGGCGTGATCCGATCTACATCACTGGTGGGCTTTCCGGTGTCGCAGCGCTTGCGCTTTTGCTGATCCAGCCGCTTTTAGCAGGGGGTCGGATCGCCGGGCTGCATCCGCGACAAAGCCGCCGCATACATGGGTGGATTGGTGCTGCACTCGTCCTTGCCGTTCTGATCCATGTTGTGGCGCTGTGGATCACTAGTCCACCCGATGTGATCGACGCCCTCTTGTTCGTCTCGCCTACACCCTTTGCCGTTTGGGGCGTTCTGGCAATGTGGGCTATTTTTGCCGCTGCCGCTCTGGCTGCACTTCGCCGCCGCTTGCCCTTTCAGACATGGCGCATCGCACATACGGCATTGGCGGTTCTGATCGTCACAGGCAGCGTGCTGCATGCAGTGCTGATCGAAGGGACAATGGGCACCCCGTCAAAGATCGTCCTATGTAGCTTGGTTCTGCTTGCGACAGCAGGGGTCATCGCTGAACTGCGGGGGTGGCTGCGCCGCTAAGGTCGTCTAGCCGCCTTGAAAGTCATTTCCGTCTTGATAATCACAAGGTGTGCTTTGCATCTCAAGGTGGAGTTTATCGCCGTCATAGGGATGCGCGCGGGCCAAGTCTTCGTTCAGCGTGATGCCTAGTCCGGGCGCGTCTGAAAGCGCAACATAGCCATCATCAACGCAGATCGCGCCGCCGATCAGCCGATCATGAAAGTCGGTTTCGATTGTCTCGGCCATCAGCAGGTTTGGGATCGATGTTCCGAAATGCAGGTTTGCCGTCCATTCCACGGGACCGGCATAAAGGTGGGGTGCCATCTGCGCGTTATAGACCTCGGCTAGTGCGGCGATCTTCTTGGCCTCCCAGATCCCCCCCACACGTCCCAAGGCAGGTTGCAGGATTGTTGCAGCCCCCTGACGTAGAATAGGTGCAAATTCGGCCTTTGTGGTCAGACGTTCGCCTGTTGCCACCGGGATTGATGTCGCGCCGGCGACACGCGCCATTTGCGCGGTGTTATCTGGTGGGATCGGTTCTTCGTACCAAAGTGGAGCATAGGGCTCTAACGCTTTGGCCAGCCGGATGGCACCGCCTGTCGAAAATTGACCATGTGTACCAAACAGCAAATCCGCGCGGTCACCTACAGCTTCACGGATCGCTTTGCAGAACGCGACCGAGCGCGAGATATCGCTCATCGCGGGTTGGTGACCGCTGTAAACAGTGTAAGGCCCCGCGGGGTCAAATTTTACTGCGGTATAGCCGCGATCCACCGCGTCTGATGCTGCCTCAGCTGCCAGATCAGGTGAGGTCCAGAAGGCTGCCGGATCATGGGCGGACAGTGGGTAAAGATAGGTATAGCAGCGGACCCGCGGTGTCACCTTGCCGCCCAGCAGCGCATAAACGGGCCGTTCGCGCGCCTTTCCAAGGATGTCCCAGCACGCGATCTCAAGTCCTGAGAATGCGCCCATGACAGTCAGATCAGGTCGCTGTGTGAAGCCCGCAGAGTAAGCTCGGCGGAACATCAGTTCAATATTTTCGGGGCTTTCGCCTTCCATGTGGCGGGAAAAAACATCCTCAATCACTGCTTCCATTGCCTTTGGTCCGACAGAGGATGCGTAGCATTCGCCAACCCCATCAATCCCGCAGGCGGTCGTCAGTTTGACAAAGATCCAGTACCGTCCCCCCCAACCAGGGGCAGGGGGCGCTACAGTGAAAATCTGAAGGTTTTGCAGCCGCATCAGAAGATAATCACATTGCGTTTGGCTGCCCCACCTTTGGTGTCTGCAATCGCTTCATTGATTTGATCCAATGACCAGCGGCCCGAGATCAGCTCGTCCAGCTTCAGCCGTCCTTGGCTATATAGATCCACCATCCATGGAATATCCCGCTGAATAACAACATCGCCCATCTTTGATCCAACCATGCCTTGGCCCGTTGCTGCCAGAATGACCGGCTCATAGCTAGAGGCTTGGCCACTATGGGGCATGCCGACCATGACGACCTTTCCACCTGCTGCCAAATAGCGCGGTGCGCTGTCATAAGCCGGGATTGCACCGACGGTGACGATCACCGCATCGGCCCCACGCCCCATGGCTTTGAACGCCGCTTTCCATGGTTTGGGTTCAGTCGCCAAGACGCCGTCCGTCGCCCCAAACTCCCTGGCCATGGCTAACTTTTCGTCGGACATATCCACTGCCACGATGCGTCGTGCGCCCGCGATCCGCGCGCCCTGGATCGCGTTCAGTCCGACGCCGCCCGCGCCGATGACGACAACGTCTTGTCCTGCGCGCAATCCTGCAGCATTCACCACAGCCCCCACGCCCGTAATAACCCCGCACGAGATGAGCGCCGCCGAATCCTTTGGCAGATCATCTGAAATCACTACGACCTGCGACTGATCCACGACAACCTTCTCGGCAAACGCTCCGCAGGCCATCGCCTGGTGCAGTTTACCACCTTGGGAGGTTTTGAGCGGCCCGTGATCCCCATCATATGGTGTCTCGCAGATTGTCGGTTTGCCGGTCGCACAATTTGGGCAGGTTCCGCATGCCCGGATCAATGTGACAACGACCGATGCGCCTACAGGAACAGACGCGCCGTCCCCCACTGCGGTCACCCGTCCGGCGGCCTCATGCCCATAAACGGCAGGCAACGACCCGCCCCATGCGCCATCGGCAAAAGAGATATCCGAATGGCAGATTGCGACCGCATCCAGTTTCACCTCGATTTCGCCACCTCGGGGCGCACGTAATTCAACATCCTCGATGGTCAGAGGGGCGCCAAAAGCATGGCATACGGCGGCTTTGATTGTGGTCATTAATCTCTCCCAAGTCGAACCTCACCGTTGCCGAGCCTGCAGCAGCGCGCAAGACGAAACGCGACGTCTTCAAGCCATCACGCGGCGTGGGCGCAGCACGAAGACAGCAAAGCAGATCAACATCAAACCCGCCGCGACACCGAAAGGTGCACCTGGCAGATACAGTCCGTCACTACTTGTGAAGATCCAAAATACCTGTGTCATCACCAATGGTGACAAAATCATCGCCACGGCCTTGCTTGAGGCGATCACCCCTTGCAATTCCCCTTGCTGATCGTCGCTCGCGATCCGGCTCATCATGCCTTGCACTGCAGGGGTCACGACGGCACCCAGCGCGGTGACCGGAGTAAAGGCCAGGGCGACCCAGCCATTTGACAGCAGCATCAGCACCGTAAAGGCGCAAAAGTTAAACAGGAACCCGTAGATGATCGTATTGCGGTCTCCGAATTTGGGAATGATCCAGCGGATGATACCGCCCTGTACGATCGCCATCGACACACCAAATGATGCCAGCGACAGGCCCACCATTGCTGGTGACCAGCCAAAGCGCTCTTGGGTGAAAAACGCCCATGTTGCAGGATAAACGATAAACGCGAACTCATAGAGAAATATGAGTAGCAAAAGTCGCGCTACACCGGGCAATTGGCCTAACGCGCGAAAGGCGCCGAACGGGTTAGCGCGCCTCCAGTCAAAGGGGCGGCGAATGCGGTCCGTCACAGTTTCGGGCATCACGAAATAGCCAAAGACCAGGTTTGCCATGGCCAGCGCCGCCGCTGCATAGAATGGCGCGCGATGTCCGAATTCGGCCAGAAGGCCACCGATCATTGGCCCGAAGATAAATCCCATTCCGAAGGCCGCACCGATCAAGCCGAAGTTCTGCGCCTTTTTCTCGGGGGGAGAGATATCGGCAATGAACGCACCTGCGGTAGATTGCGTCGCAGCTGTAATCCCCCCGACGACACGGGTCAGGAACAGCAGCCAAATCGTGCCAGCGACGGCCATGACAAGATAGTCTACCGCCATAACGAAAAGCGATATCAATAGGATAGGCCTACGACCGTAGCGGTCTGACAAAGACCCCAGCGTCGGACCAAATAGAAATTGCATCACCGCAAAGGTCGTCGCCAGTACGCCGCCCCAGACCGCCGCTTCGCCCAGATCGCCGCCATTCACATCGCGGATCAGGTCTGGCATCACGGGCAGGATCAGCCCAATCCCCATCGCATCGAGCACCAGCGTGACGAGGATAAAGGTAAACGGAAGGCGTGTTGAGGGCGTCTTGGTCGTCATCCCGCGACCCTAAAACCGTCGTGCAAAGGCGCAAAGGCTGAACGAACCGTGCGGTTCAGATATGACCGATCTCTTTCAAAAATGTCACAAGATGTGTGGTGAATCCATCCGGATCATCAAGTGGTGAGACATGCCCCGCCTGTTTCAGCAACGCAAAGCGCGATCCCGGGATAAGCTCGCAGGTCTCACGCACCAGATCTGGTGGGGTCGACCGATCGCGGCTCCCAGCAATCCCTAGCGCAGGCAGTCTTAGGCCGCTTGTGGGCGTGTAGAAATCTGTTCCGGCAATCGCCCGGCAGATGCCTGCATATCCAACTGGATCGCAGCGCTCCAACCAATCTGCAATGTCCGCGTCGCGGCTTTGCCAACGCTCCAATGTTACTTCAGAAACTGCAGCCATTCCATCATTTAAGACCGCGTTAGCGCGGTCCTCCCATGGTCCTGCCTGTCCAAACTTGGCCGCGGTGTTTGCCAGAACCAGTCCACGCACCAGATCAAGCCGCTTCACCGCCAGCCCTTGCGCGATCAAGCCTCCCACCGACAGCCCGACAACGACGGCGTCGTGCATGTCCAATTGAGCCATCGCACGCTCGGCGTCGGCCACCAAAGCGCCCATCCCGAAGCGGTCCCTAGACACCGCGCTTGCGCCATGGCCGCGGATATCCATCACGCCTGCTGCAATTTGGTCCGGCAATCGGTCAATCACTCCGTCCCAAATCCGGTGATCCAAACCCAGGCAATGTAGGAAGAAAACGGGCGCACCGCTCCCCTTCTTTTGTCTGAAAATACCGCACTCCGACATTGGCAATACTCAGTCCACCAGCCGCATATGCGCCATGATCTGCCCGTGATCGGAGGCCAGCTTGTTATAGGGTGCTTCCGGATGCGACCCGTCGGTCAGATGGTCATTGAAGCAACTGAAATAATCCATCTCGCCAATACGCCCTGCGAAATCGGGGTGGAAATGCCGCGACATAAAAATCTGGTCGATGGATTCGAAAACACCACCGAAAGCTGCAGTATATACCATATCCTTCAAAGACTTACGGACAAAGAGTTTCTCGGCTGAATGAAGCTGGACGGCTTCAATCGCTTCAGTGATCTGCGTATTCTCGTCATCCGAATAACGATCGTTGCGGCTGTTTGCATCGTGCCGCCGCATCCATGCGTAGTTCTTGAAAGGCCGCTCTCCGCTGATGATTTCTGACGATACCGCATGCTCGCCATCGTTGAAATCGCCCAGCACCATAACCGGTACGCCTGTCGCCAATTCGTCCAGAACGGCTTTGCGCAACACCCACGCCTCTGCCATCCTCCGCAACGCCGAACGTAGCGATCCCATCGCGCGCCCAGCGGGGTCGTAATTCAACAGGTCCGCCTCGGGCGCGCCGCCCGCCACACGAGAGTATTCGCCCAGCTTTGATTTGAGATGGCAGTTGAACACAGTCACGACGCGCCTACCCACCGGGATGCGCACCTTCAGTATGGGGCGCGATAATCGGCTGATCCGGTAGGATCCGCCGTCCGACCCATCCAGATCGGAAAACGGAATATTCAGCGGTTCCGGCAATGCCTGAATGATCTCCGGCGCACCGACAAATCCAAAGCGTGACAGGACCGCCACACCGGGCCTGCGCTGCCCCGGCCCACCGTCGCTGGCATTGGGTGCAAAGGCCAAAGCGGCATCCGTGTAAGGCCGATATGCGAGCTTTCGAAAAATTGCCTTGCGATGATAGCGCTTGCGGCGGTCTGGGACGACCGCCTCATTGGCGTCTATTCCACGCCGATCTGCTTCGGCGATGACAGCGTCCAACGCCTCCTGCTCAAAGATCTCCTGAAAACAGACGATATCTGCGTCCAGCGTCAAAAGCTGATCGGCCAACCAATCCTCCTTCCAAGCGTACTCTTCGGGAGTGTATTCTTCGAACCGGTAATACTCCTTATTTGGCCCGATTAGATTTTTGACGTTGAAACTGGCAATCGTGAACTCGGTCATATCTGATCTCCGTATTCGCTAAGCGCGCGCTGAAACATCGGGGCGTCGACGTTGCCGCCGGATGCAGTGCAGATCACAGCCTCGCCCTTAATCTCATCGCTACGAAACAGGGCGCCGGCCAAGGCCGCGGCACCCCCAGGCTCCAGAACCAGTTTCAGTCGCGCGAACGCGTAGGCCATCGCGTGGAGACATTCATCATCCGTAACGATGATCCCCGGCCCGCATAATCGCTGTAGGATCGGAAAGGTGATTTCCCCTGGTTGGGGCGAAATGATCGCATCGCAAATCGATCCGCTCATCGCTGCATTGATCTCGCGCTGCCCTGAGCGCAGCGATCGCGCGACGTCGTCAAAATTCTTTGGCTCGACCGGACGGACGCGCATATCAGGGGCCTCTGCTTCCAGTGCCAAGGCAATACCCGAAGTAAAGCCACCTCCGCCGCAGCAAACCAGAACCTCGGCCGAGGTGATCCCTGCATCGCGGGCTTGATCCGCGATCTCGAGACCGGTTGTGCCTTGTCCGGCAATCACTTGGGCGTTGTCGAACGGTTCGATCAGCGTCAGCCCGCGTTCTGCGGCCAAGGCTTGTCTGATGGCCTTACGGTCCTCGGTCGCGCGGTCGTAAAGCACAACCTCGGCACCCAAAGCCCGTGTCGCGTCGATCTTTGTTTGTGGTGCGTTTGAGGGCATCACGATCACGGCGGTGCTGCCATGCGCGCGTGCGGCCAAGGCCACGCCTTGCGCATGGTTGCCCGATGAAAACGCAATCACGCCTGCTTTGCGCTGGGCGTCGTCTAAAGCTGACAAGGCTGACCAGCCGCCACGAAACTTGAACGATCCGGTGTGCTGCAGGTTTTCGGCCTTCAGAAAAAGCCGACGCCCTGCGACCTCGTCCAGAAAAGGAGAGCTTAGTAAAGGTGTGCGCCGTGCGTGTCCCTCGAGGCGTTTTTGCGCAGCGCGGATCATTTCGATGTTCATTGCATGGCCTCAATCCAGGTGCGCAATGCCGCCACGGCCTCGGGTTCATCCAGAAACGGGATGTGCGCGCGGTCTGGCACCACCGCAGCAATCATGTCAGGCCTGCGCCGCTGCATCTCGGCCAGCGTGTCGGCGCTCAGCAGATCCGAGTTCGCCCCTCGGATCGCACAAAGCGGCAGGCCGTCAAATGTATCGAAAAACGGCCATAAGTCCGGCGCAGGTTGTGCACCCGCTTCCAGCACCGCATCGCGCAGTTTTGGATCATAAGTGATTTGTAAACCGTCAGGTGTTTCTGTGAAGAGCTTTTGTACCTCTTCCTTCCATCTGCTGTCCGGCACATTCGCAAAACCAGTCATCTGCGCCCCCCGGATCGCAGCAGCTTCCGCATGGGTTTTCTGGGCCGGATTGCGGCCAATGTAATTTTTGATGACCTCAAGCCCGCGGGGGTCCAGCTCTGGTCCGATATCGTTCAGGGCGACCCCGATGAGGCGGTCCTTTACCGTTGCTGCCAGCCCCATAGCAATCAGCCCGCCACGTGAGGTTCCCAGTATTGCAGCACGCTGAAGTTCAAGATGATTCATCAGTTCAACACAGTCTCGACCCTCAAGAGGGATTGTATATGTCAAATAGTCATCAGCCCATTGCGATTGACCCCGCCCGCGATAGTCCAGCCGGATCATCCGCACGTCGCTTAGAAAAGGCGCTACGTAATCAAAATCCGCACCGTTGCGTGTGAGGCCTGCAAGGCAGATGATCGGCAGACCTGTGCCTTGGTCGGTGTAGTGCAACGACAATCCGTCCGAGGTTGTGAAACGCGGCATCTAAAGTGTCCTTGCAAGTTCTGCGATGGCGGTCAGGTCATCGCACACATGTGTCGGTTTGCCCGGCAATCTATCCATTGGAAGGCCAGCCCTATTGACCCAGACAGTCTGGAAACCGTAGGCCATGGCTGATGCAGCGTCCCACCCGTTTGACGACACAAACAATACATTATCCCGTGGGCTGACAAACCGTGCGGTGACCAAGTCATAAACCCGCGTGTCGGGTTTGAAGACACCAACCGTTTCAACGCTGAGCACGGCGTCCAGAAGTTCTTCTAACCCGGCACTTTCAACAGCACCGTCCAGCATTTCCGGCGAACCGTTTGAAAGGATGCCCGTATTGAAACCGTCAGCCTTCAGTGCGGCAAGCATGTCGGGGACTTCTGGATAGGCATCCAGTTCCCAATACAAAGCCAAAAGACGTTCGCGTAGGCCAGGATCGTTTAGGTTCATAGCCTCCATCGCCCAATCCAGACCGTCTTGGGTGATTTGCCAAAAATTGGTGTGATCGCCCGTTACTGCGCGTAGCCACGTATATTGCAGCTGCTTGTCACGCCAATGTGCGGCCAATGTCGGCCAGGTGTCTTCGAGTGCTGCATGCTCGGGTTCATGCGCGGCTTTGCGAGCGGCTGCGGTCACATCAAACAGCGTGCCGTAAGCGTCGAAGATACAGGTCTTGATTGTCATGTCTTGCTCCCTCGTCTGGGCAGGAAATCTCTTTTGAAAGGGTTTGGAAAGGGCTTTGCAGAAATCTATCGGGATTGGACGGGCTTGATGCACGTCAAAGCGGGCCGGGCATTGGACGCCTAGCGTTGAATGGATTTCAAAACAGGGAGGAGACACAATGTCGAACACGCCACACGAACTGGCTGAGGAATTTCCCGACAAGATCGAGGCTATGCACGCGCTTAGGCAAAGCAACGCGCATTTCTGTAAACTCGCTGATGCATATCACGAGGTGAACCGCACAATTCACCGGGCCGAAACGAATATTGAGCCGATGGATCAGTTCGCCGAAGAAGACCTTCGCAAAGAGCGGATGCGGCTCAAGGATGAGATTGCGCGCATGCTGAGCTAAGCCAAATCGTCGAATTGTGCTATAGCCGGGGTCACTTGACGCAAGATCGGAGGACCCAACAGATGTCACAAACACATGGAACTGTGCATTGGAGCGAATTGACAACGCCCGATGTGCCGAAGGCTTTAGCCTATTATGGCGACGTCTGCGGATGGACCTTTGACATGATGCCGATGCCAGAGGGCGACTATCACATTGGCATGCTTGGAGAGACACCAATGGCCGGCATTATGGGGATGGAGGCTGTGCCCGACGGCACGCCGTCCCATTGGTTGACCTATCTGGCTGTGGACGATGTGGATAAGGCTGTGGCGCAGACCCGCGCGGCGGGCGGCCAGATTTACCGCGATTGCTTTGATGTGCAGGGTGTCGGGCGGTTTGCGATTGTGGCTGATCCCACCGGGGCTGCGGTCGGTCTGATTACACCCAGCGATGAGCCCATGGAAGAAGGTTCATTTTAGGTATTTGAGGACAAAAGAAGCCTAGAGGTTTTCCGGCTGCGGCATGCCGAGCACGTGATACCCGCCGTCGACGCGGATGATCTCGCCTGTGGTACAGGCGCCGTGATCGGAGGCCAGATAAAGAGCGGTTCCCCCGACCGCTTCCAGCGTTGCATTGGCACGCAGCGGCGCGTTCTGCTCGGTCTGTCGATAAGTCTTGCGTGCGCCGCCAATTGCCGCCCCCGCCAATGTTTTCATCGGGCCGGGCGATATGGCGTTCACGCGGATGCCATCCGGACCCAGATCATTGGCCAGATAGCGCACGGTTGATTCCAACGCCGCTTTGGCGACACCCATCACGTTGTAGAACGGCGTCACGCGGTTCGAGCCCTGATAGGTCAGTGTCAGCACCGTTCCGCCATCGGTCATCAGCGGATGCGCGCGGCGGGTCACCTCGATCAAGGAATAGCAGCTGATCTCAAGCGATGTTTTGAAGTTCTCGCGCGACGTATTCAGGAATCGGCCCGTCAGTTCGGATTTGTCGGAGAAAGCAACTGCATGCACGACAAAATCCAGCTTGCCCCATTTGTCGGCAAGGGTGGCAAAGGCCCTATCCAGAGACGCGTCATCGGTCACATCCACATCCACCAGAATATCCGATCCGACTGATGCGGCCAGTGGCTCCACCCGTTTGCCGAACGCCTCGCCTTGATAGGTAAAGGCTAATTCAGCGCCTGCGTCGGCCATGGCCTTTGCGATGCCCCACGCGATGGAGCGTTCGTTGGCCACGCCCATAATCAGGCCGCGCTTGCCCTTCATCAAATCCGACATTTCAAGTTATCCGTGATACTTGCTCATAACCAATGTGGCGTTGGTGCCGCCGAAGCCGAAGCTGTTGGAAAGGACTGTGTCCAACGTCACGCCTTCGCGCAGTTCGGTCACGATTTCACCCTTATGAAGGGCGGGGTCCAATTCAGTCACATTGGCCGAGGCTGCGATAAAATCGTTTTCCATCATGATGAGCGAATAAATCGCCTCATGTACCCCGGTCGCGCCTAGCGAATGCCCGGTCAGCGATTTGGTCGAGGCGATGGGTGGTGTGCTGCCCTCGCCAAAGACGCGGCGCACGGCTTCGACCTCGGTCACATCGCCTGCGGGGGTCGAGGTGCCGTGCGCGTTGATGTAATCCACCTTGCGGTCGCCCAGATCAGCAATTGCGACGCGCATGGATCGTTCACCGCCTTCACCGGAGGGCGCCACCATGTCATGCCCGTCCGATGTCGCGCCATAACCGGTGACTTCGGCGTAAATCTTTGCACCGCGCGCCTTGGCATGCTCCAGTTCTTCCAAGACAACCATGCCGCCGCCGCCGCCGATCACGAACCCGTCGCGGGTCGCGTCAAAGGGCCGGGACGCGGTTTCAGGCGCGTCGTTATACTTGCTGCTCATCGCGCCCATCGCATCGAAGAGGCATGACAACGTCCAATCAACCTCTTCGCCACCACCTGCAAAGACAACGTCCTGTTTGCCCAGCTGAATCTGTTCAACCGCATTACCGATGCAATGCGCGCTGGTCGAACAGGCGGATGTGATGGAATAGTTGATGCCCTTGATCTTGAATGGCGTCGCCAGACATGCACTCACGGTTGAGGACATGCCGCGTGTGACCATGAACGGCCCCATCCGCTTGGGCGCGCCTTTTTCGACAACGATGTTGTGCGCTGCAAAAAGGTTCGATGTTGAGGGTCCGCCGGAACCGGCAATCAGCCCGGTCCGTTCGTTGGAAACTTCATGCGGCTCCAGCCCGCTATCCGCCACGGCCTGCTCCATTGCCAGATAAGCGTAGGAGGCGGTGGGCCCCTGAAAGCGTAGCTGGCGTTTATCGATATGCTCGGCAAGGTCAATTTGCGGAATGCCAGCGATCTGCGAACGGAATCCGTGCTCGGCATAATGCGGTTCTGCCGCAATGCCGGATTTGCCTGCCCGCAACGAGGCTTCAACCTCGGCCAGCGTGTTTCCAATGGGCGAAATGATCCCCATTCCGGTGATGACAACGCGACGCATAAGCGGCTCCTTACGTCAGGATTCTGCGGTGGCGAGACCGACCTTCATGTCTTTGACAGCATAAATCACCTCACCATCGGCTTCCACACGGCCATCCGCAACACCCATCTTCAGGCGCCGGTCGATAACCCGGGTGAAATCGACATAGTAGGTAATCATCTTGCGATCAGGTTTAACCATGCCAGTAAGCTTCACTTCACCGACACCCAACGCAAAGCCCTGACCCTGCCAGCCGCGCCAGCCCAGGTTAAAGCCGGTGAGTTGCCACAGACCATCCAAGCCCAGACAACCAGGCATCACCGGATTGCCGGGGAAATGGCATGAAAAGAACCAAAGATCAGGCGTGATGTCGAACTCGGCAACAATATGGCCTTTTCCGTGAGCCCCAGCATCAGCGGACACATCCGTGATGCGATCCATCATCAGCATTGGTGGTTCGGGCAATTGTGCGTTTCCGGGGCCGAAAAGCTCCCCACGCGCACATTTCAGCAAATCATCCTTGTCAAAACTCGTCGGATACTGGGCCATTCAGCCACGCCCCTTTTTGCACTTTTTCCCGTTCTGCAGCCCCTTAACATCGGGCGCGAAGGGCTGGCAAGGGTCGCGCAGTTGTACGGATTGGTGCAGATGCGACTCAATATCATTTGAAATTGGCCCCATTCCCACCCTATATTAGCTCAAGACCTAACGGACCAAGGCTATGACCCAGGACGCAATGACCCGAGGAACTGAGTGGCTGACCAAAGCAAACGTGCGGCCAACGCGGCAGCGCGTCTCGTTGGCGACGCTTTTGGTGGGCGACGGAAAAAATCGTCACGTCACCGCAGAAGGCTTGTATGAGGCCTGCAGTGCATCCGGTGAGCGGGTGTCGTTGGCGACGGTTTACAACACGTTACGAACATTTTGTGATGCTGGTTTGATGCGCGAAATAACGGTTGATGGGTCGAAAAGCTATTTCGACACCAACATGACTGACCACCCGCATTTCTACTGGGAAGACAACAACACGCTCAGCGATGCGCCTGCGGCAGACCTTGAAATTGCCTCGCTTCCCGACGCGCCCGAGGGTGCTGAGATTGCGAAAGTCGACGTGGTGATCCGTCTGCGCCGCAAGTAAGGCGCGGCCATTTCGCTTTTTCAACGCATTCCTGCCGGAGGCGTTCCTGATTCTATCTGAAAAGTCAGTATTGAATTAAATGTGCCCGCCGCTGGTCGTCTTTCTTGCGAACAGGCGCGGTATGCGTGGCTAAAACCACTGTCCCGGCTCCATCAATCCTAAATCGAGTAATTGCTGTGAATGCCACTCAAACGGGGTGGAATTGTGCCAGCGGAACGTCTCGATATCAAAGGTGCTGCCAGGGTTTAGTTTCAGCGCCTTTGCGGTGCGAAAAGACGCAAGTGCTGCTGTGGGGCTATGATGCCAAGGGCAGGCATAGGTGTTGTATTCTTCGTCATTGAACGTGTGATCCGCTGCAATCTGCAGTCCGGGTTTCGCGCGAAACAGTGAAACGCGGTCGATTCGGCGGCGCGGAATCGGAATATGCTCTTCAAAACGCCAACGCAGACCTCCAAAGAAGTTCATCTGACGATCTTTATCATTGTTCCATTTGTCCTTGCGGCTCAGCGCATAATAGCCTGATCGGTCCAGATGCGCGTCCTCGATGCTGACGGCATTAGGATGCTGCCCCAGATCGCCCGCATACAGATCGACCACGTAGGTCAGCACGGTGTCGCGGCGCTCTTCGGCAACAAAAGCAACCATCTCCGAGACAGATCGGCTTTCGCTGAACGGATGAAACAGAAATTCGGCGTTGAAACAGTAATAAAGCCAGATGTCGCCAGCTGCGGCGATCACCTGATTGATAAGCCGCTCCATCGATTGGTCCGCAGTGTGGTCATAGAAAATCACATGTTGATTTGCGATCAAATCGATCGGCACATCTAGCTCGGGTTGGGCAAAAACGCAGACCTGCTTGAAACCGCAATCGCCGTGATGTCGGATTGTTGCCTCAAGCTCGGCCGCATCTTCGGCCAAGATCAGTGCAATGGGCCCCTTGGCCAGTACTGTTTTGGCGTCGGCCAGAAAAGATTTCAAATCGGGATACTGCATACACGCCTGCCTTGTTTTGCCCAGATTCGGTCAAGCGGCATCGCATTGCAAGTGGGCGCTGCCCTGCGATACACAGATCCACGAAACAAAGGGTGCGATCATGGCTGACGCAAAGAAGCTCTATATCAAGACCTATGGCTGTCAGATGAACGTCTATGACAGCGAACGCATGGCGGAAACGCTGGGCGGGCAGGGTTATGTCGAGACAAAGACGCCTGACGATGCCGATATGATCCTGCTTAACACCTGCCATATCCGCGAGAAGGCGGCAGAGAAGATTTATTCCGAACTGGGCCGTTATAAGGGGCTGAAAGCCGAAAAGCCTGATCTTAAGATCGGTGTTGCGGGCTGTGTTGCACAGGCCGAGGGTCAGGAAATCATGCGCCGCCAGCCGATGGTCGATCTGGTTGTCGGCCCGCAAAGCTATCACCGCCTGCCAGCCATGGAAGAGGCTGTGACGAAGGGTGAAAAGGCGCTCGATACCGATTTTCCCGAGGAAGACAAATTCGAGCATCTAAAGGCGCGCCCCAAAGCCAAGCGCGGCCCGACCGCATTTTTGACCGTTCAGGAAGGCTGCGACAAGTTTTGCGCGTTTTGCGTGGTGCCTTATACCCGCGGAGCGGAGGTCAGCCGCCCAGTGGAGCGCATCCTGACGGAAGCCCGCGATTTGGTCGAGAGGGGCGTGCGCGAGATCACCCTCCTAGGCCAGAACGTCAACGCCTATCACGGCGCCGGGCAGGAGGGGGACATGACGCTTGCGCAACTCATCTGGGCGCTGGATAAGATCGACGGGCTGGAGCGGATCCGCTTTACCACGAGCCATCCCAACGACATGGACGATGCCTTGATCGAGGCGCATGGCACCTGCTCCAAGCTGATGCCGTATCTGCATTTGCCGGTGCAATCTGGGTCTGACCGGATCCTTAAGGCGATGAACCGGAAACACACGGCGGACGACTATCTGCGCGTGATCGAACGTATCCGTTCCGCGCGCCCTGATATCCTGCTGTCTGGAGATTTCATTGTTGGCTTTCCCGGGGAGACCGATCAGGACTTCGAGGACACGATGGCTTTGGTCGAGGCCGTGGAATACGGGCAGGCCTATTCGTTCAAATATTCTACCCGCCCTGGTACCCCTGCCGCAGAGAAGCCACAGATCGACGACGGCTTGGCGACAGAGCGCCTGCACCGCCTGCAAGAGCTGCTTTGGACCCAACAGCGTCGTATTCAGGACAACATGGTTGGCCGCGAGGTCAGCGTGCTTTTTGAGAAGCCCGGCCGCCTAGAGGGTCAGATGGGCGGTAAGTCGGAATACCTCCACGCAGTTCACGTCGATGATGCCCCTGTGGCCCGCGGGGATATCCGTAAGGTAAAGATTGTCGGCAGTGAGAAAAACTCGCTGCAGGGTGCATTGATCTGACGTTTAGAGTTTATGGCTTAGACGTTAAAAGTGACCATTCGGGCTGAGGTGCAAGCACTGGCTTTCCACGAAAGCGGGCCTCCTGTCCTCAGAAGTACGTCTAACCCTTTAGCATTAAGTCGCTTTCGTCCAATAGGACGCAGCCCGGTAACTTGCCGAAGGATGACTGGCGTCTTTCAAAAGTTGCCGCGCTGCATCCGCTTGTCTGCGTTCTGCGGCGAAGAAAACAGACTGTTCGGGTCGGGTCTTCAAAGAATCGCGCAGGTCCCGAACCAGTGCATCCGGCTCTGTCATATCAATCCATTTGATCTTGAAATTACCCGCGTCGGATACGTGTTGAATGTCCATGCGATCCCTGACAGCGATTGTTGCATGGCCCGAGATGTCGACATGTGCATCCTCGATAATGCGGAGAATGACAGGCAACGCGGTCTCATCCCCGAAAAGATCCAGATTCTGGTCTGTCGGCATCTTTGAACCGCTTGGTCCTGTCAGTGCAATCTCGTCACCGGCTTTGACAGTCTTGGACCATTCGGTGACGCGACCACCCTCGTGCAGGACGATATCCACGTCCATCCAATTGGCATCTTTGCCAAGCTTGCGGACAGTATAAGGTGGACGATGCCAGTTTGAGACGCCTTGCGGCCAACAGGTCAGGCCATTTTCGTCCAAAGTTGGCCATGCCGCACCTTTAGGACCAAAAAGGAACCGAAAATGTAGTCCCGCTGTTTTGGCAGCAAAAGCGGTGAACTCTCCGTGCAGTCGGACCCGTGCGAAATTAGGTGAGATCTGCGCGCAGCTGCTGACTTTGCAAATCACCTGATTGAGCGGAGTGGAGGCGCGAGGCGCGTTCCAGACAATCCCATCGGCGAAACCAAGATTGTCAAACCGCTGGGCATAAAGCTCTTTCAGCATTTGTAGCTCCGCCCTTGAAGGAGCGTCGAAAGCGCCTGTGGTCTCGGTGCCGGTCTTTTCCATAACGACCAAACCTAAAGGCGCATCAATGACCATCCTTGTCTTGCTGTGTTCGACAGCAAACCCGTTCTGTTCCGCAATTCTTCTTAGGGGTTCGAACACTGCGGCGGCGTCAGCTTTTAGAACGGCCTGATGTTTGCTCATAGCACCCTCCTATAACCGCTCGATGCTTGCGGCGATCTGAGCGGCCTCTTCCGCGGTCAGGCGCGGCGGATGCCAATCCCGGCCCGGAGCGGCGTCTAGCAGTCGCTTGGTATAGGGGTGTTTGGGCGTGTTGAACACGTCTTCGGTCGGGCCAAATTCGACCATGACGCCTTTCTCCATCACGGTGATGTAGTCAGAGATTTGCGCCGCGACCCGTAAGTCATGGGTGATAAAGATAATGGCCATTTTATACTTTGATTGCAGGTCATTCATGAGGCGCAGCACCTGTTTTTGCACCGACAAATCCAGCGCCGAAACACTTTCATCCGCGATCACAACATCCGGCTCCATCGCAAGTGCGCGGGCGATGCCGATACGCTGGCGCTGACCACCTGAGAAGTTGCGCGGCTTGCGTTTGAGGGCAGGTTCACCAAGGCCTACTTGCTCAAGAAGCTCAATTGCACGCGCGCGCGCTTCCTTTTCGGAAAGCCCTTGCAGGAACAACCCGCGGGTAATCATGAAGCCGACAGACTGCGATGGGTTCAACGAGCCAAACGGGTCTTGAAAAATCATCTGAATGTTTTTGCGCGCGCGCACCAGATCGGCGCCCGTCATCCCCAGAAAGTCCTGCTCCTTGATGATGACAGCTCCTTCGGACGGTTCCTCCAAACGGATCAGTGTCTTGGCTAAGGTGGACTTGCCCGACCCGCTTTCACCGACAACGCCCAACGTCTCACCCGAGCGCAAAACAAATGCGGCATCTTTCAGGGCATGCACCTGCTTGGTGCCGGATTTGTAAATCTTGTGCAGCGATTTGACCTCGACCACCGGGGCATCATTACGGGTTTGATCGGGCGCACGGGTTGTCTCAAGCAGCGGCATCGCATCCACCAAGAGCTTGGTATAGGGCTCTTGCGGATGCATCAGAATATCAGTCTTGGGGCCTTCTTCGATCAGTTTGCCCCAGCACATCACAGCAACACGATCCGCCACATCCGCAACGACGCCGAAATCATGGGTGATAAAGATAGTGGCGTTGTCGTAAACCTCTTTGAGGTCGTTAATCAGGCGTAAAATCTCAGCCTGTGTGGTCACGTCCAATGCCGTCGTCGGTTCGTCCGCGATCAGCACATCCGGTTTACAGGCCAACGCCATCGCGATTACGATCCGTTGGCATTGCCCACCCGACACCTGATGCGGATAGCTGTCGTATATACGCGGCGGGGTCGGTAGCTTCATTTGCTCCAGCAGCTTCAGCGTTTCAATGCGGCGCTCCTCCGGCTTGATCTCGGGGCGGTGTAGGGCAAAGACCTCGTCAACCTGCTTGCCTATCTTCAAAGCAGGGTTCAGCGCTGCCATTGGTTCCTGATAGATCATCGAAATGCGCGCGCCGCGCAGAGCGTTGAGCTCGGACTGTGACATCTTCAGGATGTCACGCCCATCGAACAAGACTTCACCGGATGTCACTTCAAGCCGGTCAGGGACATCGTTCATGATCGCGCTGGTCATTACTGATTTGCCCGATCCTGACTCCCCCACAACGCACAGAATTTCGCCTCGTTTCAAAGAGATTGACACATCTTCGACCGCATATTTGCGGTCCGCCCCGCGTGGCAGCGCGATCGAGAGGTTCTTGATCTCAAGAATTGATTCAGGCTTGGCTGTCATGTGCCGGGCTCCCGTTAACGGTGGATATGGGTGCTGGGGAAACCTGGCCCGATCAGCGAAACAGGTCTGGCGCCCTTTGGCAAGCGCGACACTGACGCGCTTGACTTGAAGTGGCTTCACGAGGATGACAGGGGGGCCAGCTTGAGATCCATCTGCCAGGACATACGCCATGATATAGAGGGATGTCTTATGCCGCGATCCGGGCCAAGCGATACCAGTCAGATTTTTGTCTATGATCCGGGCGTTGCCGAACGTGCGCCGCTTGATCTGGATGCATTTGAGCGTTCTTTTCTGGGTATCGCCCGCGATATCATCGCGTCATTCGATGCGCCGCAGTTGCATTGCTGGATGACCGCGTTTCTTGAGGCCGAACGAATTTTCCCAGCCCCATTTGGCGCCACAATTGCCCATGCCATTGCAATTTCGATAAATGCTTTGCGCGACGGGCGTAGCAGTCCGTTTGCCTATTTCCGTACCGGTGATCCGTTGGCCGACCTGGCAATGACACGCCAAGAACGCTACCTTCTGCTCAGCCTGCGGGGCATTCGCCGTAACGATCCATCAACCGCGCGGGCCAATGCGCTACTGGTGTGTGAAGGTGGGGATACGATGGGTTTTCTGGCGGCGCTCGAAAGGCTTTGCCTGATTACCGGTGATGTTTCGGAGTGTCAGTATCAGCCATGAGGCGACCTTTTTGCGCAAGCAGTCTTTTCATAAAAGTAGCCCTTCAGGTGCTTAATCCTGATGCAGCTTGGAATTTAAGCAGACAATATTCGGTGAACACGGGCACATGCGGTATCACGCTTTGATGCGTTGCTGGCCTGATGGATTTCGGCTCTTGTACTGTGAGTGGTTAACTTGGATCACTGAGCCATAACATCAGGCTTAATGACAGCCTTGCTGACCTTTTTGTCCGGTGTGCGCTCCCTTTACAGCAGGTTTCACGAAAAGATACTGATTTATGAAGCCCTTTGTTTCGATCCAGGACACAATATCTGGTAAATAAATCTTCACAATTATGCTAAGTTTGCTAGGGTTCTCGAAATGGTGTGAGTGTGGCTGAGTACAAACATCCTCGCACGGGTTGGGACAACAGCAGAGGATGAGGGCTGTGAGAAAACAAATCGCAAAAGCAGCGGTAGGAGCACTCAGCGCGGCGGCGTTGTCGGTTGTTGGTCTGATGTCAACGCCTGAACCGGCGGTTGCGGACAGTCAGGGGTATTCAGGCTACGTGACGAATACACCGCGCGTGGGCAATGCCAGCAGTTCGCGGACACGGACCGTGATTGGTGAACGCTATGTGCCCACGATCTGGGTTGATCCCGACGGATGCGAACATTGGGTCATGGATGACGGCGCCGAAGGGTACATGACACCCCATGTCACCCGTCAGGGCATTCCGGTATGTCGCCGTGGTAATGTCTGCGGTGTGATGAACTCGGACCAGTTTTTCGCGACGGACAGCTATCACATCACGCGCCACGGCAAGCAACGGCTCGAGGATTTCTTCCGTTCCGCCTCTGCAACGGCATTCGTGATCTCGGGTCATACCGACAGCCGCGCATCCGACGCCTATAACATGCGCTTGTCGCTGAACCGGGCAAATTCTGTCGCCCGCGTCGGCCAAAGTGTTGGTGCGCGTATCGTTGATGTGCGTGGCTATGGAGAGCGACAGCCGGTTGCGTCGAATAACAGCGCAGGTGGCATGCAGAAAAACCGTCGCGTCGAAATTATCTGCATTCGCTAAGGAGCCAGGATATGAAATTTCTCAAAGCAACACTGGTCCTTGCCCTTGGCGTGGCTGTCTCGGGATGCGCAAGCGAACGCCTGTTGGGCGAGGGGCCGCGTAATACAAATGATAAAACGGTAGACGCTGGCCGCGATACAAAGGACCTCAGCCAATTGAAAGCGGGTGTCTGGATCGACCCGAACGGCTGTGACCACTGGATTATTGATGATGGTGTCGAAGGATATCTGTCCGCGCGCCTCGATAAATATGGCAAGCCCGTATGCTCTGGTTCGGCCCCTCCGGGTGTGGCGACAGGGCCGTTCAAATCAGGCTCCAGCATCCCTGACTCAATCTGACGTGTCGCCGTGCGATCAAAAGAATGGCCGTGGGCACCTCGCCTGCGGCCTTTTTCGTTATATTTACGTGACACAGAGCTGTCAGACCTTGCGTGTGCCGCTGACCCTTGGCACGCTTGATAAACAGGTACATTTCAGACCGGAGATATGATTGGCCCTTAGCGCGCTGACCCCACCGCCCAACCAGGCAGACGTTCTCGAGCTGCTGCTGGAGTTTCCCGATAATAGGCTGCTCATTGATCTGTGCGGGGAATATGACAAGAACCTCGCCCATATCGAAAACGCGTTGTCCGTGCAGATTATCCGACGGGGCAACCAGCTTGTCGTGATGGGCGGTGAGACCGGTGAGCGGCTTAAAGCGCATGCGCTTTTGCAAGAGCTGTACCAGCGGCTTGAGGCGGGCAAGGCGCTTGAGACAGGCGATATCGATGCGGCTATTCGGATGAGTGGATCCGAGCAAGGCACGGGTACCCGTGGCGGCGATCAGATGGAGCTGTTTCAAGGCGGCAAGGTCGAGATCAAGACACGTAAGAAAACCGTTGAGCCGCGCACAGATGCGCAAAAGGCGTATGTGAAGTCTTTGTTTGAGAATGAACTGGCCTTTGGAATCGGACCAGCAGGTACAGGTAAAACCTACCTGGCGGTTGCTGTCGGCGTGTCGATGTTCATCGGCGGTCATGTCGATCGGATCATCCTCTCGCGACCTGCGGTTGAGGCTGGTGAGCGTTTGGGCTTCCTGCCGGGTGACATGAAGGACAAGGTCGATCCTTACATGCAGCCGCTTTATGATGCGCTGAATGATTTTCTGCCGGGCAAGCAAACGGCCAAACTGATTGAGGAAAAGCGGATCGAAATCGCACCTTTGGCCTTTATGCGTGGTCGCACACTGTCGAATGCGTTTGTGGTGCTGGACGAAGCGCAAAATGCCACGTCGATGCAGATGAAGATGTTTCTGACCCGTCTGGGCGAAGGATCGCGGATGGTTATCACTGGGGACAGAACCCAGATTGACTTGCCGCGTGGGGTCAACTCGGGACTGAAGGATGCGGAAGACCTGCTCAAGCGTATCCCCAAGATTTCGTTCAACTATTTCACTTCGAAAGATGTCGTGCGCCATCCACTGGTTGCCGCGATTATCGATGCATACGAGAAGGCCGAAGGCTAGCGCATCATGCCTGAGCTGGTCGAAACGCTCATCGAGGATGCGCGGTGGAAAGCGCTGGGGCTGGCCACGCTGGCCGAGGTTGCGGCGCGCAACACGCTAATCCATCTGACGCTAACCCCTGATGATTTCGCGATTAGCCTGATAGGCTGTGATGATGCACGGATTATGACGCTCAACACCGATTTTCGCGAAAAGCCGACAGCCACCAATGTGCTGAGTTGGCCGTCGCAAGAGCGTGGCGCCGACGTGCCGGGCACTCGTCCTGAGCCGCCCAAGTCGGGCCCGATGCCCCCAGAGGAGTTGGGCGATATCGCCATAGCCTATGAAACCTGTCTAGCCGAGGCGCAGGCGGCTGATACGCCGATCTCTGCTCATGTGACGCATCTGATCGTTCACTCCACATTGCATTTGTTGGGTTACGATCACATATCGGACGCGGATGCTGACCTAATGGAGGGTCTGGAGGTGGAAATCCTTGCGTCGATGGGGCAAGCGGACCCATATATGTAAAAGCGAAGTATTTTCTTTGCATGTTTTGGAAAAGGATCAATGGCCGACACGTCCGAGGGAAGCTCTAGCGCAGCGCAAAGCGCGCAGACACCTGAAACTGAACACGATAAGACGCCTGGCTTTTTCGGGCGCATCATTTCGTCCCTTAGTCCTGCCGAAGACGAGACCCCCGTCATCGAAACGCCCGCGCGTCACGTCCCCACAGGACATGGCATGGGCAACCTGCGCAAATTGCGGGTTGAGGATGTGATGATACCCAAGGTCGAGATTACGGCCGTGCCCAACGACATAACGAAGACCGACCTGGTACAGGTTTTCCGCGACAGTGGTCTGACGCGTCTACCGGTCTACGAGGGCACATTGGACACGCCGAAAGGCATGGTTCACCTCAAGGATTTCGCATTGAAGTTCGGTTTCAACGGCAACAAACGGTTTGCCTTGGGCGACGCGATGCGAGAGGTGCTTTATGTACCGCCATCGATGCCCATTGGGGTGCTGTTGCAAAAGATGCAAAGTGACCGGACCCATATGGCGTTGGTCATTGATGAATACGGCGGCGTTGATGGCTTGCTGACCATCGAGGATCTGATCGAACAGGTTATCGGTGAGATCGAGGATGAGCACGACACCGAAGACGAACAGCAATGGTCCGAGGAAAAGCCGGGCTCTTATCTAGCGCTGGCGACGACGCCGCTTGACGCGTTTGAAGAGGCGATTGGTACCTCACTTACCGAAGGTCTTGATGATGACGAGATCGACACATTGGGTGGTCTGGTCTTTGTCCTGACCGGCCGTGTGCCAGCCCGCGGTGAGGTTGTTCCGCATCCCTCTGGTGCCGAATTTGAAGTGGTCGATGCGGATCCGCGCCGGATCAAACGTCTTCGCGTACGCCTGGGCTAGAATGGGCGCGCTGTACAGCTGGACCGCGGCGCAATCGCGGTCTCGGATCGTTGCGATGTCAGTCCTTGCGGGGGCAGTGGCTGCTTTAGGGCATGCGCCTTTCGATTTGCCGATTTTCAGCGTTTTGGGTCTGATGGCAGCGATGACGCTGTTCATCTCCACCCAAACTGTGAAACGTGCCGCCCTGATCGGGTGGAGCGTCGGGTTCGGCTGGTTCGCCCTAAGCCTGAACTGGATTGTAGAGCCCTTTCTTGTCGACATCGCCCGCCACGGCTGGATGGCCCCTTTCGCGCTGGTCTTGCTGGCAGGTGGCCTGGCGTTTTTGTGGGGCGCAGGATTTGCGTTGACCCAGCGGTTTCGCACTGGACCGGTTCAAGCATTATTGTTGCTCTGCATGGTCTGGACCGGGGTCGAGGCGTTGCGTGGGGTCTTGTTTACGGGTTTTCCCTGGGCGCTGATTGGCCATGTGCTGATCGACACACCTTATGTGCATCTGGCGGCTTACATTGGGGCGCTAGGCCTTACGCTAGGGCTTTTGCTGGCAGTCGCTTGTTTGTTGTTGGCCCTGGTCTTCAAGCGCTGGGCGCTGGTTCCGGCATTGGTTCTGATCGGCGCGCCGCTGTTGAACATGCCTGATGCGCTGCGGGTTGATCCAGACCGCCCAATGGTCCGCCTGATCCAGCCCAATGCGCCTCAGCATCAAAAATGGGACCCTGACTTCATCCCGATTTTTTACAATCGCCAATTGGAGTTTACCCGTGCGCTACCTGCCGTCGATCTAGTCGTCTGGCCCGAAACCGCCATTCCCTACGCGCTTGAACGCGCCGGTGGTCTCATTGCCCAGATCAATAAAGCCGCGGGTGGGGCTGGGCTGATCCTTGGCGCGCAACGATCAGAGGGGCCTGATTATTTCAATTCGCTTGCCGTTGTGGGCCCGTCCGGCGGGGTCAGCGCGGTTTATGACAAGCATCATCTTGTACCGTTTGGTGAATACATTCCGCTTGCGCATCTTTTCTCAAATATCGGTTTTCTTGGATCTGCCGCACAGGCGACGGGCGGCTACACGCCGGGTCCTGGCCCTGCGCTGATTGACATCGGCGCCATGGGCAAAGCGCTTCCGCTGATCTGCTACGAGGGTGTTTTCCCCCGCAATCTGCGCGGGGTCGCACGGCCCGACTGGCTGTTGCTTATCACCAACGACGCTTGGTTTGGCACGTTTTCTGGCCCGTATCAGCATCTTGCCCAAGCCCGCTTGAGATCGGTTGAACAGGGACTTCCCATGGTGCGCGTCGCCAATACCGGCGTGTCGGCGATGATTGATCCGTCGGGCCGCGTGATCGAGAGTATCCCACTGGGTGAGGCTGGTTACCGCGATGTGGCTTTGCCCGCCCCACTTCCGCCCACTTTCTACTCCAAAACCGGAGACGGGCCGCTTCTTCTGTTGCTCGTTTTCGTCGCTTTGACATTGGTCATGATACGAAAACGGTCTTCGATTGACGGACCTGCGCCGCAGGCGTAAGCGAGCAGTCATAAACCCGTCACAACGGCTTCCTGACGTGATGGGATAACCCTACTGGAGCACTTTTCATGTCCCGCAAGAATTATACCTTTACCTCGGAATCCGTCTCCGAGGGGCACCCTGATAAGGTGTGCGACCGCATTTCCGATGCTGTTCTTGATGCGTTTCTGGCCGAAGAGCCAGAAGCCCGCGTTGCAGCTGAAACCTTCGCTACGACGAACCGCGTTGTTATTGGTGGCGAGGTGGGTCTGTCTGACAAATCCAAGCTCAATGATTATCTAGGCCGGATCGAGGATATCGCCCGTGCCTGTATCAAGGATATCGGATACGAGCAGGATGAGTTTCACCACGCGACATGCGAAGTGACGAACCTTCTGCACCCACAATCTGCGCATATCGCCCAAGGCGTTGATGCAGGTGACGACAAGGACGAAGGCGCTGGCGACCAGGGCATCATGTTCGGCTACGCCACGAAAGAGACCGACGCGCTGATGCCCGCGCCGATCCAGTATGCCCATGCGATTTTACGCCGTCTGGCCGAGGTCCGCAAAGACGGCACCGAGCCGACATTGCGCCCGGATGCTAAGTCGCAGTTGTCTGTGATTTACGAAGACGGCAAGCCGGTGGGTGTGTCTTCGATCGTTCTATCCACACAGCACGCCTCCGAGGACCAGACGAGCGATGATATCCGCGCGATTGTAGAGCCCTACATCCTGGACGTTCTTCCCGATGGCTGGGTGACCGAAGACACCGAATGGTGGGTGAACCCGACCGGGACCTTCGTGATCGGTGGCCCCGATGGCGATGCAGGCCTTACTGGCCGTAAGATCATTGTGGATACATATGGCGGTGCGGCGCCTCATGGGGGTGGTGCATTTTCTGGTAAAGATCCGACCAAGGTAGACCGCTCGGCCGCTTATGCAGCGCGCTATCTGGCGAAAAATGTCGTAGCCTCTGGTATGGCAGACCGTTGCACAATCCAGCTGAGCTATGCGATTGGCGTGGCCAAGCCACTGTCGATCTATGCCGACACATTTGGCACCGGGCAGGTGCCTGACGCCGAGATCGAAAAAGCCGTTGCACAGGTCATGGATCTGACCCCGCGTGGTATCCGGGAGCATCTTCAGATGAACCGACCAATCTATGCGCGCACAGCGGCTTATGGTCATTTTGGCCGCCAGCCGGCGACTGACGGGGGCTTCAGCTGGGAGAAAACCGATCTTGCCGAGGCTTTGCGCCGCGCGGTCTGATCTGGATACTTGAAAAAGCGAAGACAAAGGCGCGCGTGTTAAGGTCAATGCGCGCCTTTGTCTTCTTTTGTCGATAAATACCGAAAATCCTGTTGTCGCCACAGGCGTTGCGCTTGCTGCGAAGGCGCACTAGACCCCGGCGCATGACAGATAAGCACCCCTCTGGCGCACCATGGCGCAATTTTTATGGCCGTTTCAAAGGCAAAGGTCTGCGCGATAGCCAGCAGGCTTATCTGGATGAGGATCTTGCGCAGTTTTCACCAGGGCCTGTCGGTTGGGAAGAAAACCCTGCCCGGACGTCCTTGAATATTGAGGCGCTTTTTGGCGGTAAAGAGATCTGGCTTGAGATCGGTTTTGGTGGTGGCGAGCATTTGGTGCACCAGGCTGCGACAAACCCAGATGTCGGTATCATCGGGGCTGAACCCTATATCAACGGCGTCGCGATGCTGTTGGGTAAAGTGCGCAAGGCAGGTGTGAAAAACCTGCGCATTTATCCCAACGATGCGCGGCATTTATTTGACGTGTTACCAGCGGCATCTGTTTCAAAAGCGTTTCTACTGTACCCTGATCCTTGGCCAAAAAAGCGCCATCACCGGCGGCGTTTTGTAACGCCAGAGCACCTAAAGCCTTTGGCGCATATTCTCAAACCCGGTGCAGAGTTCCGTGTGGCGACCGACATTCCAGACTATGTGCGCCAGACCTTGGTGCAGGTCCCAAAGGCTGGTTTCACTTGGATGGCAGAGCGTCCGTTGGATTGGCGTACGCCATGGGATGACTGGATTTCGACGCGGTACGAGCAAAAGGCTCTGCGTGAAAGTCGCGTGCCGCACTATCTGACCTTTCAACGCAACACTTGAGGGTTTTCCCTGCGCCGGCGGCGCGCTAAGACGCTTGCGACTGCAATAGAGGTTCTCCATGTCCAGCCACGGCACGCCAATTCCAATGACATCGCATCCGTGCGGACCGCTGAACGGTGTGGCCGAAGTGCCGGGGGATAAGTCAATTTCGCATCGGTCGCTGATCCTCGGGGCTCTGTCCGTTGGCGAGACAAAGATCAGCGGTCTGCTGGAAGGCGAAGACGTTTTGGATACCGCCAAAGCGATGCGCGCTTTCGGGGCGGAGGTCACGGATCATGGTGGTGGCCATTGGTCGGTGCATGGGGTTGGTGTCGGCGGATTTGCCGAGCCCGAGCAGGTGATCGATTGCGGTAATTCCGGCACCGGAGTGCGACTGATTATTGGCGCGATGGCAACTTCTCAAATTACGGCGACGTTTACAGGGGACGCGTCTTTGCGTGGGCGGCCTATGGGGCGGATCACTGATCCGATCTCAGAATTTGGCGCTGCGTCTTTCGGGCGCGAAGGTGGGCGGTTGCCCATGACGATTGTCGGTGCTGCAGAACCTGTGCCTGTGCGTTATGTGGTGCCGATGCCATCAGCTCAGGTCAAATCGGCGGTACTGCTCGCGGGGCTGAATGCGCCGGGTCAGACCGTTGTCATCGAAAAGGAGGCGACGCGGGATCATACCGAACGGATGCTCGCAGGGTTCGGGGCCGAAATCGCAGTTGAGGAAACCGAGCAGGGCCGGGTGATTACGCTGACTGGACAGCCAGAGCTGCAGGCGCAGACGATTGTAGTACCGCGTGATCCAAGCTCGGCCGCGTTTCCGGTCTGCGCAGCGCTGATTACCAAAGGCTCCGATGTTTTGGTGCCGGGGATTGGGCTGAACCCGACGCGTGCAGGGCTTTATACCACACTACGCGAGATGGGCGCTGATCTTGTGTACGAGAACGAGCGGGTTGAGGGCGGAGAACCGGTGGCCGATCTGCGTGCGAAATATTCGCCGGATATGAAAGGCATCGCTGTTCCGCCGGAACGCGCGGCCAGCATGATTGACGAATATCCGATCCTGTCAGTGGTCGCAGCTTTTGCAACGGGGCAGACGGTGATGGACGGCGTCAAGGAACTGCGGGTCAAGGAAAGTGACCGGATTGATGCGATGGCCGTGGGGCTTCGTGCAAACGGGATCACTGTGGACGAGACCGAAGATAGCATGATCGTGCATGGGCTTGGCTCTGATGGCGTACCGGGCGGTGGCATAGCAGCCAGCCATCTGGATCATCGGATTGCCATGTCGTTCATGTGTCTGGGCATGGGCGCGCAGGCGGGGGTGCACGTCGATGACGGCGGCCCGATTGCCACGTCCTTCCCGATTTTCGAGCCGTTGATGGCGCAGTTGGGCGCCAAGCTGGAGCGAGCGTGACCCATCGCGGCTCATGTATTTGCGGGGCTGTGACCTTTTCAGTCGAAGGGTCTTTAGTGCCGGCCGTGGCGTGCCATTGTTTGCAATGTCGCAAAGGCAGTGGGCATTTCGACGTTGCGACTGCTGCTCCGGTTGAAGCAATTTCAGTTACGGGTGACGTAAAGTGGTATGCCTTCAAGCCCGGCGTTGCACGTGGGTTTTGTGGAACTTGCGGTGCGCAACTGTTTCAACGTGGAGAAGGCGCAGCAGAAATGTCGATCCAGATGGGTGCGTTTGACACGCGGACGGGCCTGACGATCACAGGCCATATCTTTGCAGCCGAGAAGGGCGACTATTACGATCTGCCCGACGATGTTCCGATATCGGAGGGAGCATGAGTTTTACCATTGCCATCGATGGACCTGCCGCGGCGGGCAAGGGCACGGTGTCCAAGGCGGCGGCGGCGCATTTCGGGTTTGCGCATCTGGATACAGGGTTGCTCTACCGGGCAGTTGGCGCATTAACCTTAACGGGGATGCCTGCGATCGAAGCGGCGCAGGCTTTGGTAGCCGAGGATCTGGAAAACCCCGCCTTACGGACGCCAGAAGTGGCAGATGCGGCATCGAAAGTCGCGGTCATCCCGGAGGTTCGTGCGGCGTTGGTTGATTTCCAACGTGCCTTTGCGCGCCGCGCAGGCGGGGCCGTTCTGGACGGGCGCGATATCGGCACGGTGATCTGCCCTGAGGCGGAGGTGAAGCTGTTCGTGACGGCATCCGCGCAAGTGCGGGCAGAGCGGCGGTTCAAGGAGTTGACCGAACGTGGGATCGAGACGGCATATGACGCGGTTCTTGCCGACGTGGAAGCCCGCGACGCACGGGACCGCGAACGCGCAACGGCTCCGCTGAAAGCAGCAGAGGGCGCGGTCGTGATCGACACGTCCGAGATGGATATCGAAACGGCGGTGGCCACGGCGATTGCGCACATTGATGCGGTGCGTGACGGTCTTTCGAAATAAAATGCGGCGCCGCATCAAGCGGTCTCAGGTAACAAGTGGGTCGCCCCGCCCTTGCGGAGAAGGGTCCCCGTTCTGATTAGTTCGAATGCCTCCGGTCTGAGGGAAGCATGAGCTGTTTTGCAGTGGACAACCCGTGGCCCTCTTCCTGCTGCTCGATCTGTTAACGGGTGTTAGGGTCGGGGGCTAAGGGAGAAGAGAGGGTGAGTTCGGTGTGGGCAGTGATGGCTAAGTTTGCGGGACAGCACAGTTGCTTACAATTTCTGATTAAAGGTCTGATTTAAAGATGGTGACTTCCCTTTGATTTTATAAGTCTGCGATAAAGAAAGCATGAAGAAATACGGACGCACATTTCACCTGCCAACCTCACCTGGTGTTGGAAGCGACGACAAGATCATTAAAGATCTTTCTCACCTGAAGACTGCCCGAGAGGTCGTGTTCACCGAGAAAATGGACGGTGAAAACACGACTATTCTTGTCGGTGGTTGTCATGCGCGAAGCCCAGACAGCGGCTACCACATAACCCGTGATTGGATGAAGGCATATGCTGCTGGTATCTCGCCGTGTTTGACTGAAGACGAAAGGATCGTTGGTGAGTATTTGTTTGCTAAGCATTCAGTCGCTTACGATGACCTTCCGTCTTTTTTTCTCGGCTTTGCTTGGATTGTTGGCGATGTGATTCAAGGCTGGGATGAAACCCTAAAGAGATTTCACGGACTGGGCGTCGAACCGGTGCCCGTACTACGCCGCGGTCAGTTTGATGAACCGACGGTCAAGTCGGTCCTGAAAGGACTGGACCTTGAAAAACAAGAGGGTTTTGTCGTGAGGTCTACTTCGTTCTTTTCGGAGGGTGAGATGGCTAATCTTGTCGCAAAGTATGTTCGCGCCGGGCATGTTCAAAGCGATATTCACTGGACCAAGGCCGAGATCATCAAAAACAGTCTTCGCAGTAAAAGCTGACATTTGCTGCGTTACCTCAACTCGGCAGGCTTGAGCTGCAACTAGTCATTAGCTGTAATTTTGGTTTGGCTCCATTACAAACGTTCTTAGGCCACCGCCAACTCTTCATCGCCCTTGATCCCAAGGGGATTCCTTCGTATAGAGCCGCTGTCAAACGGCGGAACAGTCGTAGCATGTGAGCCTTGAGCAGGGTCGGTATTATACCGGCCCTCATTGTTTTGGAACTTGTGCTGCGACGGAACGACGAAGACCAAACCCCAAGACCGGCGGAGCCAACCGCGCGGCCAGAAAACAAACGTGTAAGGAAAACAAACGCTTATGGCGAACGCAACCATGGAGGAATTCGAAGCCCTCCTGAACGAAAGCTTCGAAATTGACACGCCCGATGAGGGCTCTGTTGTCAAAGGCAAGGTCATCGCGATTGAAGCGGGCCAAGCCATCATCGACGTCGGCTACAAAATGGAAGGCCGTGTTGAGCTGAAAGAATTCGCAAATCCCGGCGAAGCCCCCGAGATTGAAGTGGGCGACGAGGTGGAGGTGTTCCTCCGTCAGGTCGAGAACGCGCGTGGCGAGGCTGTCATCAGCCG
>ERZ1740060.148-NODE-148-length-55333-cov-23.056207_pt1 | contig 55333 bp, 46 predicted proteins | sample MGYA00581743_ERZ1740060 | MGnify/ENA primary metagenome ERZ1740060 (study PRJEB43018, sample SAMN04849235) | marine metagenome | isolation source: floating plastic debris | place: Pacific Ocean | collected 2008-08-27 | study: EMG produced TPA metagenomics... | reverse complement strand
CATAACGGCTCGGTATAGTAGTTGCTACAACAGCATACTCATTTCCGTAGAGCCGGAATCTTTGGGGTTAAGCACACCCGCGCCCGTATTCACTCCACAGGCTAGGGGTTGTCATTCCTTTGCTGAAAGGCTTTGACCGCGCCCGGATGACAGTCCCTAATTAGCATCAAGGAACTCAATGGTGGAGCCGCTGTCCACCCCCTCAATGATGAGTTTCATGTTAGCGAGAGGACTATCGCCGCTGTTTTCTGTGAGGGGATAGTTGAACTGCCAAGGGTCATTGTCTTCCTCACACTGACCGATCGCGCCGGTAAAACTCAGTCCATTGAAGAAGAATTCACTGCCGAAATCTTCTTCAACATCGCTGGACTGTAGGTACGGGCTGGTGGTAACCACCTGATTATCCTGTGTTTGCCAGGTGAACGATTCGGCATGGGTCACTCTGATGCCGCAAAAGGTATCAGGAATAGTGAGCGACCCATCCTCATTACTGAAAAGAGATTCCGGTAGCGCTTCCAGCGGCAGCGTGATGCGCGGATAGTTGCCAACCATATTGCTAAAGTCAACGATGACCCGACCCTCATTGGAGGAAACCTCTACCCAGTCGGGAACACTATCGCCGCCAGGTCCCGGATTGGCAGGATCCGAGTCGTCGTCATCGGGATCTTCTTCATCGCTGTTGTCATCATCGGGCGGCGTAGAAGCAGCGTCAGACAAAAAGAGTTCAAAATCCTGGGTGCGCATCCCCGCAGCCGTTTGTTGTTCACCGAAGGTTACGAAATTGGCAAAATTTCGGGGAATCGATAGCCGACTTTCGCCATTGCCAGACGCCCATACACTGACAAATTCCTGTTCGCCTGGATTGCCAATACGCTCCATATCAATCAGCTCTAGGCCATCGGCAACCATTTGATCACGCAGGGCGCGAAAGTCGGCGGGTTGTTGCGGTGTAGAAAATAGATTGGAGCCAGTGCCCTCGCGCCAGAGCCCACGATATTGCAGTTCGCCTTGGTTGCGTTCGACTTCGACATCCACCAGCCGTAAACCCCGTGAGGTGAAGTCTTCGCCTAGCGCCGTGAACTCTTCAGCATTACGCGGCAGGGAAAGTCTTTCCTCACCACTGCCCGATCGCCACACCCCGACAAACCGCCGTCTACCATCGTTGGCCTGAAATACCTCAAAATCGATGAGCCGCAGCCCTTGCGATCGCAATTCTTCGCGCCGGTCACGAAATTCGCCGCGAGTCATGGGCCCATCAAAGATATTGCTGCCAGAACCACTGACCCAAACGCCAACATAAATGCGATCGCCGTTGACTTCTGCTGTTTCCAAATCGACCAGGCGCAACCCCTGGCTAGTCAGTTCTTGGCCTCTTTGAATGAATTCCGATCGATTGAGCGGTTCCGTCACGATGTTGGAGCCGGAACCCGAGTGCCAAACTGCCTGATAGCGAAGGTTTGACAAGTTTTGGGCGTTAGCTTCGGTCGCTGTGCAGGTCAGTAATAAAGCGGCGATCGGTAGCTTACGGAGAATGCGGTAAAGCATCTTGGCATGAAACATGACTGTTGCTCCTGAAGTGCTGTGTTTTTGAAACAGTGATCACCCCGTTCCATTTATCACTCAGCGCAATTCGAGGGTTTTATGCGAAAGTCAGGTCATTAAAAATCAGGACGATACGCCATAGTGGTGGAGAGACCATTTTGCCAGTGACGCCAATGGTGACCTTACAGCTTCGTCAATTAGAGGTGCTTCCGGGACAGAGCCTGTTGCTCCGTGAGGTGTCTTGGGGCGAGTTTGAAGCGATTTTGGCGGAATTGGGCCAACACCGGAATACTCGGATTGCCTACACGAATGGCCTGCTGGAAATTATGGCGCCGCTCCCCGAACACGAATACTTTAAGCAATCAATCAGTATTGCCATTGAAGATATTGCCGAAGTTTTAGAGCAAGACTATGAGAGCTATGGCTCTACGACTTGGCGACGACAGGCGGAGCAGGCCGGTTTAGAGGCCGATAATTGCTTTTACTTTCAAAACGAAGCGCAGATTCGCGGTCGGCTTGAGTTTGACCTAACCCAAGACCCACCGCCGGATCTGGCGCTCGAAATTGACCTTACGCGAAAGTCGCTGGCGCGGTTTCCCATTTACGCTCGGCTCGGCGTGCCCGAAATTTGGTGCTATGACAGCGGGACCCTGACGATCTATCAATTGCAGCAAAATCAATATGCCGAAGCCAGTCAGAGCCAAGTGTTTCCATCGCTCAAGGTGCAGGAACTCCCGCAGTTGATTGCAGCGCATCGCCAAAGCGGCAGACTGGCTTTACGCCGAGCGATTCGAGACTGGGTGAGACAGCAAATTACGTGAAGCAGAAAAGCGATCGCCCCGAAAACCAGAGGCGCTAAGCATACTACAAGATTTTCAAGGCATTCCCTATCGAGAACGTTACCCTGCAGCTACTTTTCAAGTTTCACCAGCCAACGACGTTGACCTTTAAAAAAATCGATTTCGCAACATGAATACCGATAGAGAAACAGAAATCAATCTAGAGCCAGTCATCCTTTTTGATGGATTCTGTAATGTTTGTGATGGATTCGTAAGCTTTGTTATTGATCGCGATCCTCAGCAATATTTCTCTTTTGCATCACAGCAATCGGTAGCGGGAAAAGCAATTTTGAGAGGCTTAGGAATCTCATCTCAGCCTGAAACAATTGTTTTCGTCAACCAGAGTCGATACTATACTCACTCTACTGCCGTACTAATGATATTTCGGCATTTAAATGGGTTGTGGTCTCTGCTTTATTATTTGAGAGTTGTTCCACCATTGATTCGCGACTTTGTCTATCGATGGGTAGCTCGTAACCGCTACAGATGGTTTGGTAAGCGTACCACCTGTCGAATGCCAACTCCCGAACTCAAAAAGCGTTTCCTGGATGAAACCTTTTAGACACGAGAAAATACCCACCACCGGTGAACCGAACTGTTGAGTAATTGCAGTCTTAGACTCAAATATTCTCGCGATCGCTTAGACAAGCTGGTCTGAGAGCTAAGGCATGACACTGCAGAAGCCAATCATTGGATGCCTCGACCGATTTGATCGCTCAATTTGCATAAAAGTCTGCCAATCACCCTGAGTGATGGATGTAACAACACTCTGCACTTTGGAGCTTGGTCTTATGTCTGTCATCCAACAGTTATTTCAGCGCTTCAATAAACCGGTACTGGTTTTGGCGATTGCCGTCGCGACGACAATTAGCATTTTTATGTCGAGCGCGATCGCGCGACCGCCGTCAACTTATATGACGGCGATATCTGATTGGGTAAATGTGGACGCGGGGCAGTCTGCCAGTTTGGTTTGGCACTGTCCCGCTGATCGCGGCGCAATTAGTAGCGGCTTTCAAACCGAAGGCGTTTCTGGCAATGCGTTCGCTGGTTTCAAGGTGATTAATTCCCACCCGGAAGGCTATAACACTTGGCAGCTCAGACTCAGAAACACTGACGATATTGCCCGCAATGTCAGAATCTACACGATCTGCGCGTTGTCTTAGCGGCGGCGATCGCGGGCTCGCGTCACGACTGTTCTCACCGGCGGCCCAGGCCGCCAGTCGTGCTGCGTTGCCGGGAGTCAGAGCCCTGAGATGGGGCATTCGGCGTTAGTCCGATATGATTTGAGGGAATTCGCTGAGCTGCAGGGCCGACTCCGTAAATTGTGAAAACGTCATCGCGGGTCATCCGTGACTGGCGGCTGCGGTAAGTAGTGCTTATGGATTTAGAACTGACGCCACTGCTGCACCAAGCGCAACAGGCTACCCCGGCAAATCGGGCGGCGGCGCTGGCGGCCATTGTTGCGGTGCTGATGCGATCGCAGCGATTGGGCCGACCCGGCCCAGAGGCTCCGGACAATCCGGTTTATCAAGCGCTGCGCGATCGCTTGCAGCAGCAGATGCTGGTAGCCGCAACGGCAGCAGTTGAGCAATACCAGGGCGATCACGGCGCAGTTTCGGAGTGGAGTACCGTCGTACAGGCAACTGCTCTCCAAGCAGCTCTCACGGATGATCAGCTTAAGCAGCTAGCGTTAGAAGCCCAACGGCATCCGGCTCGCAGTCCTCAAAGACAGCACGCTCTAACCCAGTTAATCGAGGCGATTCGGCGTTCTGGGCGGCTGGCGCATCCCCATCGCAGTAAGTTTACGCCCGCGTTTTATGACCTGCTTTATGAGGAGGCGCTGAACCAAACGCTAACCTACGTCTGCCGCAAAATTGAGAACTATGACCCAGAGCGCGGCACGGCGCAAAAATTTATGAACTGGGTCAACTTTCGCCTTGATCGCCAGATCCTTGACTGCCGTCGTGAGTTTAACGAGCAGGAGACTCAAGAACTACCCAATTTGAATGATTTGGAGGCGATCGCCGCGCCGTCGCCAGAGACGCCCTCGCTGGCGCACACCGTGCGCGACTACATTGCCACTGACCCCGACGACCAGTTTCGAACCACGCACATTCGCCATCACCCAGAGGCCAGTTTTCAGGCGATCGCCCTGGCTCGCTTTGGCGAACGCAGTTGGGAAGACATTGCCCAGGAGTATGCGATCAAAGTCCCCACCCTCAGCAGCTTTTTTCAACGCTGCTGCGATAAGTTTGCCCCCCAGTTTCAGCGCCTGCTATAAGGTGCGGCCCCGTTCCCCCGTGAGACCTCAACCATGAACGACTTGAGCAACTTATCGGCGGCATCGCTGCCGCTGGCCCTAACGGCCCACCGTCGCGCCCAAGACTTTCAACGCCGCCACTCGGTGCCTGCGGTGCAAAAACGCGTCTACCTCAATACCCTGGCAGCCTATGCAGGGGCGACCTATCTGGAGAGGCGGGGCTATGACATTGATTGGAGCGCAAGCTACAGCCACGATCCGGCGCAGCAAATGCTGCTGGATGTGGCCGATGTAATGGTGAGCGGGGTCGGACGGCTGGAATGTCGGCCAGTCTTACCGGGGGCGAGCGCGATCGCCATTCCGGCTGCTGTGAGCAGCGATCGGATTGCCTATCTCGCCATTTACCTCGACGCTTCGTTGCGTCAGGCCACGCTCCTCGGTTTTACCGCCACCCGCCCCGTTCCCACCGGAGACGTCACTTCTATTCCACTGTCAGATCTGCAGTCTCCGGAAATGTTGGGCAGTTTTTTAGCCCAGCAGGCGACTGAAGCGATGCCGGTGCGCCTGAGTCGTTGGCTTCAGCAAACAGTCGAGACGGGTTGGCAAGCGGTCGCCGACACGGTGGCCGAACTCACCGCACCGTCACCAACCTTTGCCTGGCGCAGTGGCGCGGCAGCTGAAACAGGAGGGACGGATGCTGCCGATAGCTCACCGCAACCGGTGCCTCAAGTTGGCCAGTCTAAGTCCATCGTGCTCGGCACTGGGGCCGCCGCCGTCACCGTGACGCTGCTGGTGGGACTGCTGCCTCAAGGGCCAGATGAGCTAGAAATCTGGGTGCAGCTGAGTCCGGCGGTGGGCCAGACTCGCCTGCCGACGGCCCTGCGACTGGCGATTTTGGATGCTGCTGACGTCGCGGTGATGCAGGCGGAGGCCCGCGATACGGAAGCGATTCAGCTCAAGTTTGTCGCCGCGATCGCGGAGCAGTTTAGCGTGCAAGTGGTGCTGGGCGATCGCACCTATACCGAACGGTTTGAAGTGTAGCGGTAGCTACCCCTGCGACGACTGTCTTGAAGAGTCTATTTGTCCTGATCTGAAGCCGGTATCGACCCCATGCGCTGTCAGTTGGTTACGCTTATTCTCGATGGCAACCTGGAGCACCAGGGATTTCGCGTGACGGCGGAAGTGGGTGCCGAGGGCGATCGCCCGGCGGCGGTGGTGACGGGCACGTTACCGACCGACCCCGTCCTGCAACAGCAGCTGCAGGCGTGGCAGCAGTGCTACCGGCAGCTCGATACACCGACGCGCATTCGCCCCAAAGAGATTGTGTATGTCGGCTCAATTCAGCGGGTTGCTGCCTGTCAGCAGGCGGCGCAGAAGCTACAGCAACAGTTTAACCAGTGGCTCTCAGCCGCCGCCTTTCGCCCGATTGACCGCCGGCTGCGCGAAGAGCTACAGCCCGACGACATCGTGCGGGTGTTGGTGCGCACCGCGAACCCCGATCTGCAGCAGCTACCCTGGCACCTGTGGGAGTTTTTAGAGCACTATCCCCAGGCGGAAGTCGCTCTCAGCGCGGCGCAGTTTAAGCGACCAGCGATCGCTCCGGGGAACTCGACCCAAGTCAACGTGCTCGCTATCTTGGGCCATAGCGCGGGCATTGACGTCAGCCGCGATCGCGCCCTGTTGACCGCGCTGCCCCAGGCCCACGTCACCTTTTTAGTTGAGCCCCAGCGACAGGATATCAACGACCAGCTGTGGGAGCGGCCCTGGCACGTCCTATTTTTTGCGGGGCACAGCGAGAGCGCTGCAGCCACCGGGCGCATTTTCATCAACCCCCACGACAGCCTGACTCTGGAGGAGCTGCGCTACGGGCTCCGGCGAGCGATCGCCAACGGCCTGCAGCTGGCAATTTTTAACTCCTGTGACGGCTTGGGGTTAGTGCCCGCGCTAGAGCAGGTGAACCTGCCGCAGCTGATCGTCATGCGCCAGCCGGTGCCCGATCGCATTGCGCAGCTGTTTTTGACCTACTTGCTACCGGCCTATGCCGCTGGCCAACCTTTGCCACTGGCTCTCCGGCAGGCCCGCGAGCGGCTGCAGGGCTTAGAAGGCGACTTTCCCTGTGCGAGTTGGCTACCGGTGCTGGTGCAAACGGTGCCCGACCCGCCGCCCACCTGGCCTCAGCTGCAGGGGGATACCCAGTCGTCTCCGCTGGCCTCCCCACCCACCTCCCCCGCCGCGCCGCTGGTGAGCGATCGCCGACGGGGACACATTGCGCTGGTGGCCAGCGTCGCTGCGTCGGTGCTGATCTTGGCGGTGCGATCGCTGGGGGGGCTGCAACCGGCGGAACTCCGTGCCTACGATCGCCTCCTGCAGCAGCGTTTGCCCCGCGCCACCCCCGAACGACTGCTGGTGGTTGAGGCCACGGAAGCTGACATCAACCGCTATGGCTATCCCCTGCCGGATGCCGTGTTGGCCCAGGTAATCGAGCGCCTGCAGCCCTACGAGCCCCGGCTGATTGGGCTAGATATTTTTCGCGATCGGCCGGAGGAAAACAGTCCATTAGCACCGCTGCTGGCGGCGCAAAACAATCTCGTCGGGCTGTGCAGTGTGCGCTTAGGCCAGGGCGATGGCATCGCCCCACCGCCGAGTCTGCCGACCGAGCGCTTGGGCTTTAGCAACGTGGTCGAAGACCATGACGGCGTCATGCGCCGCCACTTATTATTTATGACGCCCGAGATCGATGACCCCTGCGCCACAGAGTTTTCGCTGAGTGCGCAGCTGGCCATCCAATATCTCGATGCGCAAGGCATTGAGCCGCAAATCTTACCTGACGAACGATTGCAGCTGGGCCGCGCTCAGTTTGCGCCGCTGCAAAGCCACTCTGGCCCTTATCACCAGCTCGATCACTGGGGGTTTCAGGTGTGGCTTAACTACACGGCTACCGAAACATTTGTTCAACAAATTTCTGTAGCCGACCTCCTGACACAAAACATCGACCTGGAAAGTCTGGAGAACTATATCGTGCTCATCGGCATGTCGGCTCCGGTCTCGAATCCGACGGACTTTTTTCTGACGCCCGCCGGGGCTAACCAATGGCCCCGCCAGCAAACTGAGGGGGTCTTGCTGCACGCGCAAATGGTCAATCATTTGCTGACCGCGGCCTTAGACGGACGTTCGCCCATTCGCGTCTGGCCCGCTGGGGTAGAGCTAGTGTGGATCACGGCCTGGTGTGGCTTAGGGGGTTTGGTGGGCTGGCGCGGGCGGCGTCTGAGTGTGGCCGCGATCGCCGCCGGGGGTAGCGTCCTGCTGCTGTACGGAATTGCGTGGGGACTGCTGAATCTAAGCTGGTGGGTGCCTCTAGTGCCAGCCGCGATCGGTTCCACTTTGGCCACGGTCGTTACTGTTGCCAGCGCTCACGGGCTCGATCACTCTCAACTCAGGAAAAAATTGCCCTCATGAAATCCTTATTTACACAGCCTCGTCAAACACGCCTGGGTGGGTTGACAGCGATGCTTTGGAGCTTACTGGCCCTGGTGGCGATCGCGGATGTAGCGCCCCTAGCCGTGCCCTTCAATCCGCCCAATCGGGGCGCACCAGGACGCAGCAGTACGGTGCGCGATGCGGGCAGTCGGGGCTGTGGCATTATCGCGCTCGAACCGACCCAAACCCACTGGGGTGAAACGCTGCAGGCTCAGCCGACGTTCTGGGTGTTTCTCTCGGAGGCTGGCCGCTCGGTGGCCTTGACGCTAACCCCCGAAGGCAGCGACGAAATCTTGTACACCGCGACCTACAGCGCCATTCCGGACGTGGGCATCAGTCGATTGCCCGGGCCCGAAGCGGCCCCGGAGCTGGCCCCCGACGTACCCTACCGCTGGACCCTGTCAGTCGATTGTCCGGACGAGAGTGGCGATGGCCCAGCTACCACAGGCATCGTGGTGCGGCGATCGCCCACCGACGAACTGGCGCAGCAGCTCGCCACTGCGGACACCGACGAACGCATCGCCCTGCTGGCCAGTCACGGCTTTTGGTACGACACCTTAACCGCACTCGCCGAGCAGCGCTTGCAAAATCCCCGATCGGAAGCCGCTTTCCTCAACTGGGCCAGCCTCCTAGAGCACGATCTCGTCCAGCTCAATGATGTCGTCGAGCAGCCCCTCACCGACTGCTGTCAGCCCGATTAAAGCATTTAGAGCCCAGGGTGCGGAATATCCCCCATCGCCCCACCCAGCCTAGACCCTGGCGATCTATCGGGCTCTGTATCCATAGCGAGAAAAGCGATGCCCCCGTTCCTGTCAAAACCGCCCCTGCTGATACTGCTGGCCCTCTGGGCCGGGGGCGCGGCGATCGGCTGGCTCTGGTATGCCCCCTTCACTGGTGGTCAGGGACCGGGCTGGCACTGGTTGGCACTGGGCTACAGCCACCTGGGACTCCCGGCACTGCTAATCAGTACGAGCGTCGGGTTAGCGCTGCCGGTATTGGGCGGCGGGTTAGTCGGGCTGCTGCTGCTCAGGGTACTCAAACCCCAGTGGCAACCGGTCGCGCGACGCGCTGTTATGCTGCTGGCGATCGCGGTCGCGGGGGGCGTTCTCCTATCGATGGCCGCTTTTCCCGCGGTGCTGTTTGGCTATGCGCCCCAGTCACAGCGGGCGATCGCCGCTTGGCACAAAACCTATCGCACGGTTTACGTTGCGCCAGCGTTTGACGACAATTACGGCCCGCTGATGCTTTTAGAATGTGGCCGCTGGGGCCTGTGCCACGAGGTTTATCGCGGTTACACAGACGTGTTTTCGGCGGCAGTGGCGCGGATTGAGTTTCAGGCTGGCTCCAGTCAGATGGCGCTCTATCTAGAGAATGAGTGGGCCTATGTCCGTGCGCGCCCGGCGACCCTCTGTGTGGCCCAAAGCGCGGCGCTAGACGGTTCGAGTGACGCCGTAATCTGCGATTTCCCGGTCGAAAACTAATGGAGCCCCCACCCGATGTTATGTATCTTTTGTGCGATCGCGCCCCCGGCCCCGCCGCCCTTGCTGCTCGCGTCAGTCGCGCTCGCTGCCCGCATGGACGCCCCCCGGCCACCCGTCTCGGTGCAGCCGCTGCTGTCTCCCCCGACGGGGCGGCAGCCGCAGTTCTCGTCGCCTCGACTCGCTCAGGCCGTGATTCCCAATGCGGACGGCACCGGCACCGTGGTGACGCCCGACGGCAGCCAACTTGACATCACGGGCGGCCAGCTTTCCGGCGATGGGGCCAACCTCTTCCACAGCTTTCAGGAGTTTGGCCTGACGGCGGAGCAGGTCGCTAACTTTATCGCCTCGCCGGAGATTCAAAACATTCTCGGCAGCGTCAATGGCGGGAACGCCTCGATCATTAACGGGCTGCTGCAGGTTAGTGGCAGTAGTGCCAATCTGTATCTGATCAATCCGGCGGGCGTCATTTTTGGCCCCCATGGCGCGATCGATCTGACTGGCTCCTTTACGGCCACGACAGCCTACCAGATCGGCTTCGGTGACACCTGGTTAGATGTGCAAAATCCTACCGCCTATGAAGCGCTGACCGGCACCCCTAATGGTTTCGCCTTCACCGGTGACTCATCCGGCACGGTGCTCAACCTGGGCGATCTGACCGTAGACGCTGGCGAATCCATCACGCTGTTGGGCGGCGAAGTCATCAATCTGGGCAGCATCACCGCCCCTGAAGGCACCATTACGCTAGCGGCAATTCCCGGTGAAAATTTAGTGCGCATCAGTCAGGAAAATCAGCTGCTCAGTCTGGAAATTCCGCCAACCCTGACTGCCACCGGACAGTTACAGCTGAATTCGCTGGCCCTCCCCGAATTGCTTACCGGTAGCGGCCTCGCGGCTGCGGATCTGACCGTTGTTCAGGCGGCGGACGGCACCGTTCGCCTGGAGTCTGCCACGGCGGCGGCTCCGGTCGAACTGGGCAGCGTGATTGCGTCAGGAGAAATCACGGTAGCGGGGAGCGAAGGGGGGCAAATCTATTTGTTAGGCGAGCAGGTCTCGCTCCTCGCGGCGGACGTCATTGCCTCGGGGGCCAGCGGCGGCGGCGACATCCGCATTGGCGGCGACTTTCAGGGGCAGGGGTCGTTGCCTCGGGCGCAGGTTACGACCGTCGATGCCGAGTCTCAGCTCGCGGCGGACGCGCTGCAGGCAGGCGATGGCGGCACGATAATCGTCTGGGCCAACACGACGCGATTTCTCGGCCAGGCCAGCGTGCAGGGCAATGGCAGCGGCAGTGGCGGCTTGGTCGAAGTCTCGGCGGCCCAGTCACTCCAGTTTTCGGGCACGGTGAATGCCTTCGCAGCGTCGGGCCGCACCGGCACGCTGCTGCTAGATCCCACCAACATTGAGATTGTGGCTGCCGGAGCCGATACCGCTGCACTCACGGCAGTGGATGAGTTTGGTGATCCTGACCTGGGGGCCAACAACACGACGCGCATTGACGTCACCGCGCTCAACGCCGCGTTGGCCAATGTGGTGCTGCAAGCCACCAATGACATTACCTTTAGTACCGATGTCACCACCACCACCGGCGTCGGCTTGACCGCGATCGCCAACAACAACATTTTTCTCAACGGCAATCTCACCACCAATTTCGGCGCGATCACGCTGCAGGCGGATGCTGATAACAGCGGCAGCGGCGGGGTGATTGCCGGTGGCGGCACGACCCTGCAAACCCAGGGCGGCCCGGTAACAGTGATGGGGGCGGGGTTACAGCTGGGCGCGATTGATACCAGCGCGGTAGCTCCCGGCGCGGTGAGTCTGATGTCCAGCGGCGACATTACCTTTGATGCGATCACGGCCACCACTACCAGCGTCAATCCGGGGGGCGACGTCAATATTGTGGCCAACGGCACCGTGCAAGGCTTGAGCGCTGGCATCACCATTAACGCTCAAGGGGCCAACCCCGGCACGGTAACCATTCAGCATGATGGCGGCCCGACGAACGCGGCCTTGACGATTGGCAATGCCGCCGTGAATGGCACAGCGGGCGCGATCGCCGCTGATAGCGTGCTCACCAGCGGTACCTTCGATGTCCAACCCACTGGCGGTACTGACAATCCCTCGCCCGCTGTCACCATCACCTCAGTCAACGCCCCACCGACGCTGTCTGCCTCACAGCAACTGGCCACAGCAGTCGATCAGCCGCTGGACTTTACCGTGGCTGACCTCAACCCGACGATTGCTGACGCCAACAGCGACATCACCATGCTGGAAATCGCCTCGATTCAGTCAGGGACGCTGCTGAGAAATGGCGTGCCCGTGCAGGCCGGTGATGCGATCGCCCCCACCGATACCCTGCAATTCATCCCCCCCGCTGATACCAGCGGCACGATTACGGCCTTTACCCTGCGGGCTCAAGATGGCGTCGCCAATTCTGCCCCAGTCGCCATCACCGTCACGATCGCGGCCTCGGAGACACCTGATTCCCCCGAGTTGCCCGACGTGACGACGCTTGATCCCACCTTGGGAGCGGCTCCTCCGTCCCAGCCTGATCTCCTGCCAACGGAGCAAACGGTTATACAGAGCCTGTCGCTGGCCCAGTCGCCGCAGCTAGAGGAACTCAGCGTGCTCGGCATGGTGCTGCCCGAACCCAGCTTGTTGATTGGGGCCGCGATCGCGATCAGTACCGGTGAGGATGGCATCTTTCCCCCGAGCGCCGCGAATGCTCCCGCTGCCAACGTGCCCAGTTTGGACATTGCTACAGAGCCACGGGAAAACCAAGCGCTGCCGCCACCGGGCGGGGGCGTCAATCTGAGTCAGCTTCAGGAACCGGACGACGAGGGCGAAACCGGGGAGGGCGGCGACGAAGGCGGCGGTGAGGACGACTTGCCCGCACCCGCCGCCGGTGACAACGGCTCCGCCGTTGAAGGGGAGCCCGAGGCTGGCAGTTCGCTGTTGACCGACGAAACCGAGCCCTCCACGCCCACCCCAGAAACGGATAGCGGCACCCCGACCACCGACGGAGAAACGACCTCCAGTGATGCCACCACTGACTCCATTGAGGAAGACGGCATCGCCTCACCGGCAGCCGAATCAGCAGCCGACTCCGAGGCCAATACCGGCCTGCGCAACTGCCAGGCCACGGTTGAAAGTGTCGAGAACACCGCCGCCCGCGATCGCTCCGAGGCCCTTTATGAAGCACTAATTGACTGCTACGAAGCTAACCTGGCGACGGCTACCGCCCAAGGCGATACTCGCTGGATTGCCTATTCCCTCAACAACTTGGCGATTTCGCACTTTGTCATTGGCGACTATCTCACCGCGTTGGACTTGCATCAACAGCAGCTCGATCAGGCGATCGCCCTGAGGGATGCGACTCAAGAAGGGATTGCGCTGGGAGGGCTAGGGGCCACCTATGCAGCCCTCGGCGATTACGCCACCGCCATTGACTTCTATGAGCGCAGCCTCAGCCGCCTGCCCATTGAGACCGCGCCGCAGTGGAAGGCACTGACCTATCGCAATCTCGGCAACGCCTACTTTGCCGAAAAGGACTACGAACAAGCCGCCCAGCATCAACTCACCAGCCTCGATATTGCGCGGGGTGCGGGCGATCGCTACGGCGAAATGCAGGCTTACGGCAATCTGGGCTCAACGCGAGCTATTCAGGGGCGCTTTGCGGAGGCGATCGCCCACCATGAGCAAGGGCTGGCCCTGGCGACGACGTTGGCAGAGCCCCTAGAGGCCGCCCAGATTTTGCTCGGGCTCAGCACGGTCTACGCCTACCAGCAAAATTACGACCAGGCCTATCGCTATAGCCAGGAGGCGCGGACGATCGCTCAGCAGCTCGGCTCCCGGCTCGGCGAGGGGGTCGCCCTGACGAATGTGGGGAACGCGCTGCTGTATCTAAACCGACTGACCGAAGCGGAACAGACCCTTTTCACTGCGATCGAACTTTGGGAATCGCTGCGCGCCGGTTTGGGGACTAATGATGCCTTCAAAATCTCCATTTTTGAAACTCAGCTGGCCGCCTACAACAACTTGCAAGAAGCGCTGGTCAATCAAGACAAACTGACCATCGCCCTCGAAGTATCAGAACGCAGTCGTGCCCGCGCCTTTGTGGAACTGCTCGCCCGTGGCCAAGGGCCAGCCAGTGCCGCTGGGCCAGTGTCGCCTCCCAGTCTGGCCCGACTGCAGCAAATCGCCGCCACTCAAAACGCCACCCTGGTGGAATATGCCATCATTCGCGACCAGGTAGCGGAGCCACCCCATGCCGCATCGGTACAAAATCCGGTCGAGCCGAGAGATGCCCAGCTCTATATTTGGGTGGTGTCGCCGGATGGCACGGTGCAGTTTCGCTCAGTCAGTCTGCCCACTGCGGTCTCGGCCAGCACTGTCGCCGATCTCGTGGTTGAGACCCGCACTGCGCTCACCGGTCGTCATCCGTCCCTCGTGGCGACGAACCGGGGCCTGCGGGTGGTGCCCAGCGTGGGCGATCGCCCCCTGCAACCCGGCGATTTTGTGAGACGAGCAGGTGACCTGCCAGACATTGCCCCCTACGAAGTGGTCAGTCTGTCGCCCGATGGGCAGACCGTCACCGTGAGTCATCCTGACTTCGTCCTGCCCGATCCGACCCTGCCAGTCGGTGAACTCTCGCGGGTCGAGCCTACGGGGGCGATCGCCCAGCCGCCCCTGCAGCAGCTCCATGATTTGCTCATCGCCCCCATCGCGGAACTGTTGCCCACTGACCCCAACGATCTCGTCATCTTCGTCCCGCAAGAACATCTCTTTCTCGTGCCGTTTGCCGCCCTGCAAGACGAGCAGGGTACCTATTTGATTGAGCAGCACACCGTGGCGATCACGCCGTCGATTCAGGTGCTGGAGCTGACGAGCAACCGCGCCGCGCCTGCCAACGCAGCCGCCCCGAACGCCCTTGTCGTGGGCAACCCCAGTCCCATGCCCGGCAGCTTTGTACCCCTACCCAACGCCGAAACAGAGGCTGCCACCGTGGCGGATCTGCTCTCGGCCACGCCGTTGTTACGCGGCGACGCCACCGAAGCAGAGGTCAAAGCCGCCCTGGCGGAGGCCGATATCATTCACCTGGCCACCCACGGCGAATTCAACAGCACACAGCCGCTGCAGGGGGCGCTGGCGCTGGCTCCCGATGCCCAGAACGATGGCTTCCTCACCGCTGCCGAAATTCTAGAGCAGCCGCTGCAGGCCAGTTTGGCGATTTTGAGTGCCTGCGACACGGGTCGGGGCCGCATTACCGGCGATGGGGTGATTGGTCTATCGCGATCGTTCATGGCCGCCGGGGTGCCTCAGGTGGTGGTGTCTCTCTGGCAAGTGCCCGATCAGCAAACCGCCGACTTGCTGATCGACTTTCACACCGAGCGCCTGAAACAGGGCAATACGCCCCAGGCCCTGCGCGAGGCGATGCTCTCCGCATTGGAAACCTATCCCGACGATCCGGCCCTGTGGGCGGCCTTTGTGCAGGTCGGCAGCGCCCCATAAACATCACTGGCGGTTGACTTCAAAAGATCAGGGAGCCCCGATTATGAGGCCCTTTCGTTTAACCACGATTAGCGCTTTCGCTACACCGCTGCCCCTCTATGGCGCTGAGGAGGTGCTGTGTGTGGTTTATGGCAGCTCGGGCCCTGGCGGTAGCGGGAAGCTAGGTAATATTGTTCTAGCTCCACCCTTAAACCCCTGGTCTTTTAAAGTACTAGGGGTTTGTTGTTTTTAGGGCGCTCAGGACGTGGCTAATCTCAACGTTGAACAACGGCGATCATGATCAAAAAGCTTGCAGTGGCAGAGACCATCTACATGCGATGGAAAGCTATACCCTCCTGGCAGAAGGGGCTGGCAGGAATCAGCGTCGGCCTGCTCATTGCTGCAACGATCGCCTACTGGCAAGGACAACCAGACGTCAAGCGATGCGTAGATTCTCTAAACCTCACCCAATGCTTTCTGCTTGGTCAGTCGTTTTGGCAATGGTTAGAGCTGCTTGGGGTGCCTTTGTCATTGGCGGTTTTGGGCTACCTCCTGCAACGACAACAGCGGAAACAAGCCAGGACAGAAGCCAATCAACAGCGAAAAATCGCCGCTGTAGAAGCTAAACAACAGCGAGAAATCGCCGCCGATGAAGAGAGAGAAGAGATTCTCCAAAATTATATTGATCGGCTCTCAACGCTATTAGTGGACAAGAACTTGCTGGCACTATAGCAAGCCGCAATTTGATCCGGTCACTCTAGATAGCTGAAATCACCATCTGACGAGCCTTTTAACTCCGACTTCCGACTTCTGCATTCCGACTTCTGCTATAGCGACAAGAAAATACGCTCCTCGCAATGACCAAGAGCCACTCAATCGCAATGAAGAGGAGTTGCTTGCCGCATCGGTTGATGTAATTCGCGCCAGAACCCTGTCTACTCTGCGGCGATTTAAAGGAGATGGAGCCCGGAAAGCCAGTGTGATTCAGTTTTTGATCGAGGCTGAGGTGCTCAGCAAAGCGAAGCTCGACCTCAGCGGGGCTGATCTCAGCAAGGCTAACTTCTTTCGGGCCAACCTCAGCAAGCTCGACCTCAGCGGGGTCGACCTCAGCCATGCCTACCTCAGCAGAGCCTTACTCAACGATGCCAAACTCATCGAGGCCAACCTTGACAAGGCTGACCTCAGCGATGCTGACCTCAGCGGGGTCGACCTCGGTTATACCAACCTCCGCTTTGTCAACTTCAGCGGGGTCGACCTCAGCGAGGCCGACCTCAGCCATGCTGACCTCAGCTATACCAACCTCAGCTATGCCAGTCTCCACAACGCCTATCTCACGGGGGCCAGCCTCAGCTATGCCGACCTCAGCTATGCCGACCTCAACTATGCCGACCTCCGCTTTGTCAACTTCAGCGGGGCCAACCTCAGCAGCGCCCACCTCAGCAAGGCCAACTTCTTTAAGGCTGACCTCACTGGGGCCACAGTTGAGGCGCACACTCTGAAGGGAGCTAAGCTTGACGGTGCCAAATTACCGCAGGGATTGTCGCTTGAGGACATTGAAGCAGCCAGCAACCCTCAGCAAGACTAAAACACCTAATCCCCCCTCTCAGCCAACGACGTCTTCAAGTCTCTGACTAAGCGCTCAAACACCTGCTGGTAGGCGTCATAGTCTTTCCAGTTGCAGAAGTTGCCGATATTGCGAGTGTTTCTGACCACGCGCGGCCACCCGTCTCGGTTTTGCATCACGGTGTCATCAATGCGGACGGGAAACAGCACCAGCTTGTGGCTCTCTCGCTCTTTCTCTAGCGCCGCTTCCATTTCGCTTTCGACCCACTGACTATTGACGGAGTGCTCCGAGAGGATGAGCAGCAACTTGTCATGCTTGCGAATGGCTTGGTCAATGCCGACGCGAATTTTTTCGCCAATGGGCAAGTCTTCGGGGGCATACCAGCAGCGCACCCCCTTGTCTTGCAGGTCGGCGTGTAGTCGTTTGGCAAACGCCTCGTCCATGTGGGAGTAGCTGATAAAGCAGGAATAGAACTGGAGGGGCTGATTAAACAGTGAGGGGATGTAGTCAATGAAGGTATCGGGTAAGCCCACGCCCCGCAGGAATGATTCGGGCAGCTGACCCGAGCGGGATAACGTTCGATGATCAAGGGTGCTAGGCCCGAGATAATGGCATTTCGTCAGTCCTTGAACACGACTCAGATCAACGTCAGCGAATAACGTCTCGCCGAGTAGGGCATCACCGAGTAGGGCATTGTTGAGGTCGGCACCGCTGAGGTTGGCACCGCTGAGGTCGGTACCGCTGAGGTCGGCATCGCTAAGGTCGGCACTGCGGAGGTCAGTACCGCCGAGCAGGGCATTGCTGAGGTCGGCACCGCTGAGATCGGCATCGTTAAGGTCGGCACCGCTGAGGTCGGCACGGTTGAGGTTGGCACCGCTGATCTTGGCATCCCTGAACTTGGCAAGGTGGAGGTTGGCACTGCTGAGATCCGCATAGTTGAGGTTGGCATCGCTAAGGTCGGTACGGTTGAGGTCAGCACAGTGGAGGTTGGCACTGCTGAGATCCGCATAGTTGAGGTTAGCACCGCTGAGGTTAGCACTGCGGAGGTCGATTGCCTCATCTGGATTATCTCTTCTCCACTGATTCCATACCTGTACTCTCTTCCAGAGCGAAGCTAATTGCTCCTTATCCGCCATGCCCTATTGCCCTCCGTTATCGCCATAAATCTAGCAGCGGCAAGCCGACAGACGCCAAAGGCATCCTCGATCGCACCCCTCGCCCCCAAAGTTAGGAGATACCAGGAAGCCACGCATAAGTCCTCATGGGGATAAACCGCCTCGGGGTAGAATCGGACTGGTTTTACGCAGGGAGAGGGAAACACCTTGAAAACGCGCGTCATCTTAGTCAGGCACGGTCAAAGCACTTACAACGTCAAAAAGCTGATTCAAGGGCAGATCGATGTGTCTGAACTGACGGAGATGGGGGTGGCCCAAGCCCAGCGCGTGGGCGAGACGCTGCGGGGCATTACCTTTGATCACGTGTATGCCAGCCCGCTCAAGCGCGCCTTCAAAACAGCGTCTACGATTGTGGACGTGCTGCAAAAAGAACTGCCCGATACCCCCGCGCCTGCACCCACACCGATGATCAAAGAGATCAATTTGCCCCTGTGGGAAGGGCTCTCGTTTGCTGAGGCCGAGGCCCAGTATCCCGACATTTATCATGCTTGGCACTACGATCCGCTCAACTGCAAGATGCCGCTGACCGACGGTACAGAGTTTTATCCGGTGCGATCGCTCTACGATCGCGCGACGCAGTTTTGGCAAACGATTTTGCCCCAGCATCCGGGCCAAACGCTGCTCATCGTCGGGCACAGCGCCATCAATCGCGCTTTGATCGCCACCGCCTTGGGCAAAGGGCCAGAAATTCACGAGCAGCTGGGGCAGGCCAACTGCGCCATTAGCCTGCTGAACTTTGCCGGTGAGTTCGGCCAAGGGGTGCAGCTAGAGTCGATGAACCTGACCAGTCACATGGGCGAAGCCGTGCCAGCGCGGCGATCGCGCTACCACGGCCCCCGCCTGCTGCTCGTGCGTCACGGTGAAACCGAATGGAACCGCCAAAAGCGCTTTCAAGGGCAGATCGACATTCCCCTCAATGAGAACGGTCGAAACCAGGGAAAACAGGCGGCGGAATTTCTGCAAGACGTGAAAATTGATGCGGCGGTGAGCAGTTCCCTCTCGCGTCCGAAGGAAACGGCGGAGCTGATTTTGCAGCACCATCCCGACATCACGCTTACCACCACCGACGGCCTCAAGGAAATCGGCCACGGCGACTGGGAAGGGCTCTACGAAAACGAGATCGAGTCGGGCTATCCCGGCATGCTGCAGCAGTGGCAAACCCACCCCGAAACGGTCGATATGCCCGGTGAGGGGGGCGAAAATCTGGAGCAGGTATGGGCGCGAGCGATCGCTGCTTGGAACGACATCGTCGCGCAATACAGCGGCACCGACCAGCCCGTGACGGTGCTGGTCTCCGCTCACGACGCCGTCAACAAAGCCATTCTTTGCCATGTGATGGGGTTAGGGCCAGCGTCGTTTTGGCAGTTTAAGCAGGGCAATGGCGCGGTGAGCGTGATTGACTATCCTACCGGGGTGGAGAGTGCGCCAGTGCTGACGGCAGCGAATATCACCATTCACCTCTCGGGCAGCGTGTTTGATCAAACGGCTGCGGGGGCGCTCTAAATGGGGGCAGGCCAGAACCGCCTGGAGATGCGGCATCCGCCGGGTAGGCAGGGAGCATGACAGGCACCTTACTGCAGCAGGTGCGGGTGATCGACCCGGCGACGCAGACCGATCAGACTGCCGATGTGTGGATCGAGGCGGGCCGGTTTCGGGCCATTGCCCCCCGCCTTGATCGCCCCGACAGTGAAGTGGAAATCATCGACGGCACCGGCAAAATTCTCGCGCCGGGTCTGGTCGATCTGTACAGCCACAGTAGTGAACCGGGCAACGAACCCCGCGAAACCCTGGCGGCTCTGCTGGCGGGGGCGATCGCGGGTGGGGTGACGCGCCTCAGCATTTTGCCCGATACCGATCCACCGTTAGATCAGCCCGCCGCCATTCGCCATTTGCTCAGTCTGGCCGATACGGCTGGGGTGAACCCGCGACCGATGCTGCTGCCCTGGGCGGCGCTGACCCTCGGCGCGCAAGGCGAACACATGACCGAGCTGGCGGTGATCGCCGGGACGGCAGACTTAGCCCTGGCCGGATTCGCCGATGGTCAACCGCTGAGCAATCCCGTCCTGCTGCGCCGCCTGTTGGAATATGCCCATCCCCTGCGGCGACCCATCGCCCTCTGGCCCTGCGATCGCGCGCTGGCCGGTAACGGCATTGCTCGCGAAGGTTCCCTGGCGCAAATGGGCGGCCTGCCCGGTACGCTGGTCGCCGCTGAAACTGCGGCACTAACCACGGTGCTAGAACTGGTACGCGAAATTGGCACCCCAGTTCACCTGATGCGCCTATCGACCGCCCGCAGTGTGGAGCTAGTGCGGGAAGCTCAGGCGGCTGGATTGCCCGTGACCGCCAGCACCACCTGGATGCACCTGCTGTTTTCCACCGCCGATGCCTTGAGCTATGACCCCAATTTACGGTTGGAACCGCCGCTGGGGAATCCAGCCGATCAGGCGGCGCTGATTGCCGGGGCAAAATCGGGCGTGCTGGCCGCGATCACGATCGACCACAGCCCCTACACCTATGAAGAAAAAACGGTGGCCTTTAGCGATGCGCCACCAGGGGCGATCGGGTTGGAGCTGGCCCTGTCCGCCCTCTGGCAGCGGTTCGTCGCCCCCCATGACTGGACGCCACTGGAACTACTGCAGGCCATGAGCTGCGGCCCCGCCCACTGTTTAGGCATGGCCCCGCCCACGATTGCGGTGGATCAGCCCGTCGAAGCCTTTTTGTTCGACCCAGCTCAAACATGGACGGTGGAGGCGACCACGTTGCGATCGCCCGCTCGCAATACCCCCTTCCTCAACCAATCTCTACAGGGTCGGGTGGCTAAGGTGTGGCGGTAAGCTGCCAGTCCTCAAGGTCAGGCGATCGCTACGCATCTAGGTTTGCCGCCAATTTTCGAGTTGTAAGTTGGCAACCCGTTCGAACTCTCTTTGGTTGGCTGTAACCATAATCAAGTCATGTTGAAGGGCCGTAGCCGCAATCAAGACATCGTAAGCGCCGATCGGTTGTCCTTGAGATTTGAGCACAGCCCGAATTCGAGCGGCTTGTTCAGCCTCGTCGTTGCTGAAAGGCAGCATCGTGACGGCAGCTAAAATGCTGGAAATCGCTGGTTCAACTTTTTGAGCCCGTTGCGGATTGAGAACTAAGCCGTATTGCAATTCCATCACAGTCACGGCTGAAATTGCGATATCGACAGGTGATGTTTGCTTGAGTTTTGCCATCGTTCCGGGTTCACCTTTGATGAAATCGCTAATGACGCAGGTATCGAGGAGATAGCGCATCAAAACAGTTCCGGTTCATGGGGCGGAAGAAGTTCGTCACGGTAAGCCTCAAAGGCAGGAAAATCAGGAGTCCCGGCGTAAGCTATGACTATCTCTGACCACTGTGAAGTGGCTGCAGCAGTTGATTGAGTTGTCCGACGTAAAGCTTGCAAGATGAGAGTTTGAAGCGGCATGTTAGATTGGGCTGCTTGACGAATCAAATCCTGCTCTAAATCTGGGGGCAGATTGATTGTGACTTGCATAAATTTTCTCCTCTCATTATCGCAAAGCAGTGTTTGGCCTAGATGCGTGTACTAAGCGATTGGATAAGTCAACTCTTCAGCTGGATGATTGAGGTATGCTCGGCGTTGCTTAATTTCGGGATGAACTGAATTCCAAAAGCCAAATTTAGTCTGAGTTACGCATTTCCATTCATCCCCGATGCCAGCAACGCCAATGGATTAGCGAGGATGGCTGTTTGAGCGTTGTAACCATGTTTTCCCTAGGCAACCAGTCAAGGGCATTGCGATCGCTACACAATCTTAACTTTGCCCAACTTTGGCACTTTAACCGTTGGGCCATAGTGGTTGATCATCTTCGCTATACCAAACTCCGAAGTTGATGCTTTTAAGTCGGCCAAACTCAAAATGAAGTTCGAGCCATTGTTCCTCATAGAAAGCCGTATTGAAGCTACCGTAGTCCTCGTATTCTGAAGGATTTCCCAGCTTCTTAGCCAACAGAGTCAAAACGTTCTGCCTGGATTTTTCGATGAGTAGGTGCCCAAATAAGGTTGCTTGGGGATTATGTACTTCAATCCATCCCAACAAATTTTCATTCTCTGGCTCGAAGGAAAGTTCCAACATCAATTCGTCAAACTGCACTCTCCGACAACCCAATTCAGTGGTGTATGACCTATCTGCTGCCCCCAGTTTTGCCTGTACTTGAGCTTCTGCCAGTCCAAACAGCAGCTCTCCGATGCCAACGCCAAGAAGAATTTCCATCCCTAAATATTAGCGATGCCAATCAACAACTTCATCAGAAAGACCGTTTCCGTCAAATGCATAACCGCCTTACCTCAGCGAGTTAGGCGAGGCAACCTCAACTTCGGCGGTGTAGCAGGTCCAGTCAGAGCGCGATAGGGTTTTGCCGCAAACCACGGGCTGCCGATCGCGCTGATAGGCCAAATAATTAAACACCAGCAGCGGCATCCCTAGCGGGACGGCTAAATATTCGCTGAGTTCGTAGGTGGCGGGCACACTCTCTAGTCTCACTGCTGCTGCAGTGAGGGTGATGCCACCCTGCGCTAAGGTGCTGTAGGTAAAACCGTGCTGCAGTTCGCTGGCGAGGGGCGTTGCGATCGCGGCTGGATAGTAAGTGATGTCGAGGGCGATCGGCGATGCGGCAGCATAAATAATTTTCTCTTGCCAATACACCGGGGCGGATGGCTCAGTCAGCTGCAGTTGGCGGCTCACCTCTGCGGGTGCCTCAATGGGCTGAAACCGCAGAGAATGCACGCGTGCCTCGTAGCCCTGCTGCTGCAAGGCTGCGTCAAACTGCATCAGCGGATTCGACATGGAAAAACTGATCTTGTGCTGCTCGGTGACAAAGATGCCTTTACCTTGTTGGGTAGTGACAAGACCTTGCTGCGTCAGGTTAGCGATCGCCTTGCGGATGGTAGTGCGACTGACACCAAAGACTTGGCCGAGGTCAAATTCACTGGGCAAGCGGCTACCGGGCACATAGTCGCCGACTTCAATTTTTTGCTTCAACTGTTCCGAAATTGCGACATGCAGAGGCTGCTTATCTGAAAGCTGTTCACTCGGAACCATAAAAAATGTCATCGTCTGCTGACCATCCCTGACATCTTATCGAAATTTGCCGAGGAACCTGCTGGCAGAAAATAGCCCCACACCTGGCATAAAGCCTCAAAATTTCAGCCCGAGGATTCCCCTTTTTCCTGCCCCCCCTGACGCTGGCTACGCCGCGATCAGCTGAAATCGCGACAACTTGAATAAACTCGTGTCGTGGGGCGTCTTACCCTCGACGGCCAAATCAGCCAGCATTTTGCCCATCAGCGTGGTGAACTTAAAGCCGTGCCCGGAGAAGCCCGCACCGATGACCACATGGGGATAGTCGGGATGTTGATCAACGACGAAATCTTTGTCTGGGGTCACGGTGTAGAGGCAGCGGCGGGTGTAAAGCAGCGGCCCCGCCGCGCCAGGCAGATATTGGTTAGCCCAGTCACGGATGCGCTCGGTCCACGCCTGACTGGGGGTGTAGTCCACCTCGCTGGGTTTATCCACAGTGTCCCAACCGTAAAACGTGGTGATTTTGACGCCAATGCTGGGATCTTCGTGGGGAATCCCGTAGGGCATTTCGCCGTAGTCGCCATTCATATGAGCAAAGAACACGGGAAATTTGCCGGGTTCAAAGTCGGCGGCGTTTTTCGGTTCATAGAAGCCGAGTTGGCAGGGCATGATCTTGAGGGGCAAATCAATCCCTTGCTCAGCCAGCAGGCCCTTGGCCCAACTGCCCACGGTCAGCACAATGCGATCGCACCGATACGTCTCTGTCTCCGTCTCGACTTCAACGCCATAATCTGAAGGGGTGATTTTGAGCACAGGGGTCTGATCAATCACGGTTGCACCCCTGGCCTGAGCCAATCGCGCATGGGCGAGCACACAACGAGAGGTTTTGAGCAAGCCCCCATCAGGGTTAAACAGACCGGTCATGCCATCTTCGAGCGCAAACTGAGGATACCGGTGAGCAATTTCAGCTTGGGAGAGATACTCATATGGCAAGCGCGATTCATCCAAGCTGGCTTTCATGCGTTGGAAGGTATCGGTTTCGGGAAAGCCAAAGTCGAGGCCGCCGGTCTTCACATACAGTTTTTCGCCAGCTTCTTCTTGCAGGGCGAACCACAGCGGATAGGCATCCTGCATCAGATTGACGTAGGTAGGATGGTCGTAGGTATAGCGAATGACCCGCGACTGACCATAGGAGCTGCCGTTTTGGTGGTCTAGCTCAAACTGCTCTAACAGCAGGACTTTTTGTCCGGCCTTAGCCAGATAGTACGCAGCGGCACTGCCGACGCCGCCTGCACCGACCACGATGACATCAAATTGTTTCACCATTGCCAATCAAACTCCTAGTGAAAAGTCAGGGGCATATTCAGAATTTTGCAACCGTCAGGCGACAGACCATGGTCCGTCGCTGCGGCAAGGCTTGATAGAGTTTGCTCAGAATGGTTGCCTGGTCTGGGGAAAAGGTGGGCGATCGCCTCACGCTGGCTTAATCGCAATGCTGCATCGTTGAAAGTTCAATGTTGAAAGTTCAATCCTGAGGGGTAATCCTGGCCACGGAGACTTCAAACCCCGTCCAAGTTGAAAACTGAAGTTGTGCTGGCCTAGGAAAACCTCACCTAACCTCTCCTTCTCAAGGAGAGGAACCAGAGTTTAGTTAAGCTTCTCCTTATAGAAGGCTGCCGCTTATACACAAGTCTCTGGTTGGTCGTTTCCAGAGATCTAGCCCCCTACATCCCCCAATTCTGGGGGACTGTGAACTCCGGCCTCCCCCCAAAGTTGGGGGGATAAAGGGGGGCCAATGCAGCATTTTGCAGTCTTACTAGAGATGTGTATAAGCCGTAGCCTTGAGAAGGAGAGGAGCCAGAGTCTAGTTAAGCCTCTCCTTGAGAAGGAGAGGTGCCGCAGGCGGTGAGGTTGCCCTAGAGATTAAAACTCCACCTCTGAATCTGGATGAGGCTTATCAAGCTGATGACGCCTCATCCAGAGAAAAAGCAAAAGAGCCCGTTAGGACGCGATCGCTTTTTCGGCAGCGTCAGACTCTTGTAGCACCTTTTTCACATGCACCACATCATGCTCGTACCGCAGCCCTTTGTAGATGCTGTAGCACATGATCAACAGCACAATCGCAAAGGGGAAACCCGTGGCGATCGAAGCCGTCTGCAAAGCGCCTAGACCGCCGCCCAACAGTAGGGCTGCTGCCACGACGCCCTCCATCACGGCCCAAAAGACCCGTTGCGGCACGGGCGATTCGAGTTTGCCGCCCGAGGTCAAGCTATCTACCACTAGCGAACCCGAGTCAGAAGAAGTGACAAAGAAGACCACCACCAACACGATGCCCACAAAAGACGTGATGCCAGTGAGCGGCAGCTGCTGCAGCATGACAAACAAAGCGGTTGACACGTTGTCACCCACGGCGGTGCTAATCACGCCTGCCGTGGCTTCATTCAGCTCAAAACTGAGGGCAGTGCCGCCAAACACTGACATCCACAAAAAGGTCAGCATGGAAGGCAGCAGCAGCACCCCCAAAATGAATTCCCGCACGGTTCGTCCCTTCGAGACCCGAGCGATGAAGATGCCCACAAAGGGCGACCAAGACACCCACCAACCCCAATAAAACACCGTCCAGCTATTTTGCCAGCTAGTGCCCGAGAACGTTTCTGTCCAAAAGCTGAGGGTGGGTAGCGAAGCGGCATAGTAGCCCAGAGTTTCCACAAACGAATTGAGGATAAACAGGGTTGGACCAACCAGCAGCACAAAGGCCATGAGCACTGCAGCCAAGGTCATGTTCAGCTCGCTCAAGCGGCGAACCCCATTGCCTAAGCCAGAGACCACAGAGGCTGTGGCAAAGCCCGTGATAATAAAGATGAGCCCCACTTGAACCGGGGTGCTAATTTGTAGCCCAAACAAGAAGTTGAAGCCCGCGTTGACCTGCTGAACACCAAACCCGAGGGAGGTGGCGAGGCCGAACAGCGTAGAGGCCACGGCCAAAATGTCAATCACATTGCCCGGCCAGCCGTAGATCTTTTCCCCCAGCAAGGGATAGAACACCGAGCGGATGGTCAGCGGCAGGCCCCAGTTAAAGGCAAAAAAGGCGAGGGATAGACCCACCAGGGCGTAAATGCCCCAGGCATGCAAGCCCCAATGGAAAAAGGTGATGCCCAAAGCTTGCTTGGCCGCATCGGCGGTACTTGGGGCGATGTCACCCAGCAAAGCGGGGGGATCTTGGAAGTGGAAAGTGGGTTCGGCCACGCTCCAAAACATGAGGCCAATGCCCATGCCCGCGCTGATCAGCATCGCGACCCAAGCAAAGGTGGGAAATTCTGGTTTGGCATCGGGGCCGCCGAGACGGACTTGCCCCAGCTTACTGAACGCCAGAAAGATGGTGAAGATTAAGAAGAGGGAAACTGAGAGGATGAAAAACCATCCTAAAGAGCCCGCGATGAAACCCTGAACTGCGCCAAAAGCCGTCTCGGCAGGTTCTTGAAAAACCAGGGTAAACACTACAAATAGCAGGATTAAACCACCGGATACTAGGAAGACTTCGGGATGGAAATCAAAGCCTTTACCGGTGATATTGCGATCGCCGGGGCGGCGACTAATATGGCGCGTGGGAGCATGCTCAGGCATCACAAATGGATGCTCGTCATGACTTCCCTGCCCATTATTCTGAGTAGTCATAGGGGTGATTCAGTTTTCAACACATCAACGAACGGCAAACAGATCTCTGCAAGAAACACCCGTCGTAGCACTGCAATGCTTCTTAAACAGAGAGTTTCGTGAGCCGGAACCACAGCAAATTACTGCTCAATTCCGTCACTGACGCCGCCACTTCTTGCCTGCCAATCATGTTACCTGTGAACACTTTTCAGCAGAAATCACATGATTGGCAAGAAATCACAACACCCCGTAATAGGGTTGTGTGGGCTTAGCTGAGGCAGCATTCAAAATATCTCAGCTCGCAAACGTTCTTTTCTTCAGCAAGGAACCACTCTCCCAGCTGCGGCAAGCAGTCCAGAAACTCTATCGAAAATGAATTTAAGCCGCGCTATCTTAAAAGACTGTCATTGTCGATACCATTGTCGCGACAAGTCTTGGAATCTTGATTTTTGACAGAGAATTATAGCGGCTGCAGCCTCTTAAACTATCAACTCAGACCTTGAATAGCCTTTGCAGAGAGGACTTTTCCTGTTCAGAAAATTTCTACAAAAAAGTTTTGAAACTGTAAAACAGAGAACATAAAAAGAGTTTTTGCGCCTTTATGGTCTCTTCTATCACTTGTGATGACATGTTTGAAGCACTTGTAATGACAACATCCATTAAGTCGTTTTTGGATGGATGTTGAGTTGCCCGGTGCGTCGGCAACAGGTCTTTGGTTACAGGTGAAGTGCCCCGATAAAATTCGTGCAAGTGCCACAGAGGCAGAGTATGACCCAGGAAAAAGTTGTTGCCCCTGCCCCTGAGCTGACCTTGGTTGAGCCTTATAGCAGCTATCAGGAGGTGAATACGGGATCAGAATCGGCGGTTATCCACCTCGATGATTATCGTCAGCCGGGGTTGCCGGGTGAAGCGTATACGAGTGCTCAGCACCTAGAGCAAGAGCGACAAGCGATCTTTAGCCGCTACTGGGTCTGTGTGGGGTTGGCGTCAGACCTACCGCATCCCGGCGATGTGTATCCGACGGATGTGGCCGGGATGCCTATCGTGCTGGTGCGCGATCGCGCGGGTCAGCTGGGAGCCTTTCACAATATTTGTAGCCATCGCGGCCTGCAGTTGGTCGAGCAGCCCTGCCACGTGCAGGCACACTTGCGCTGCCCCTATCACTCTTGGACTTACAAGCTCGACGGCAGCCTGAAAAATACGCCCCATTTTGGCGGCTACTACAAAGATTCCTACGAAGGTTTTGATCGCGACAAGCGCGGCCTGCAGCCCATTCGTTGTGATCAGTGGCTCGACCTAATCTTCGTCAATTTGTCAGGTGATGCGCCGCCCCTGGCAGAGTATTTGCAGCCAGTGCGCGATCGCTGGTCGATGTACGATCTGAGCCTGCTGCGCCATGAGCCTCGCGAAGTCTCGCTGCAGTGCAACGCCAACTGGAAGCTGGCCGTCGAAAACTTTTCAGAAAGCTATCACTTGAGCTGGGTGCATCCCGCCTTGAACAGTTGCTCTCGCATGGAAGACCACTTTGCCTTTGAGGTCGGCGATGTTCATGTGGGTCAGGGCAGCCTGCTCTACAAAAGTGGTGAGATTGAGGGGCGATCGCTGCCCTGCCTGCCCGATTTGGCCGCTCACCAAAAAGCCACCGTCGCCGAATACATCACCGTGTTTCCCAACCTCATGCTGGGCGTTCACCCTGACTACTTTTTGGCGTTTACCGTCAATCCCCTGAGTCCCACTCAAACGCAAGAGCGCCTGGCCTTTTACTTCATGGGAGATGAGGCCATGACGCCCGAGAACCAAGCACTGCGCAACCTACCCATCGATCTCTGGCGCGATACCAACGACGAAGACATCGCCATGATCGAGCGCCTGCAGGCGGGCCGCAACTCACCCCGGTTCGATGGCGGCTGCTTTTCTCCCGAGTTAGAACAGCCGGTCTACCGATTTCAGCAGATGGTCGCTCGTGCGATCGGAGAACTCCCCCCTTGACCCCGCTCCTTAACCAGCAGCGATAGCCATCAAAGCCAACTAATTCCACTGTGAGCCGTGACCCAACCCAATCCTCAGAACTGGGGGGAGTTCTGAGAAAGAACCTACCGCTACTGTCAGGGCGGGTTTAGCGAGAAGCTCACGTTCATCGCTATTAAGGTCTCTACAAAACCCGGCCCTACGGGTGTCCTGACTAACAATCGCCGGAAGAACCCCGAGTTCAAAACTCCATCAGGCTCCACCCGGCTCGCAGAACCCAAAGAATCCCCAACCCTGAACCCTCCACTCTCGACCTTCTACCCTACTCCGCACCCTCTACTTTCTACCCTGAACCCTCCACTCCCCATCCCCCTTCTCCCATTCACGTCTAGCCCTCGGAGCCTACCCATGAAAACTCACGCCACCCTGGTTGTTATCGGTGCTGGCATCGTCGGCTGCAGCACCGCCTATCACCTCGTCAAACAAGGCTGGAAAGACATTGTCGTCGTGGAACAAGGTCCCCTCTTTGCCACCGGCGGTTCCACGTCCCACGCTCCCGGTCTGGTATTTCAAACCAACGCGTCGAAAACCATGACCAAGCTGGCCCAATACACCATCGACTTGTATAGCCAGCTCAGCACCGACGAAGGCCCCGCCTATTATCCCTGCGGCGGCATTGAGGTGGCCTACACCGAGGAGCGCATGGCGGAACTGCAGCGCAAACTCGGCTGGGCCAAATCCTGGGGCGTAGAAGGGGCGACTTTGCTGACGCCGGCAGAGGTTAAAGCCAAAGTCCCTTTGATGGACGAAACCACAATCCTCGGCGGTTACTATGTGCCGACAGACGGTATCGCCAAAGCACTACGGGCGGCAGAAGCGTTAGCCAACTCCGCCACAGCAATCGGAGCCGCTGAATTCTACGGCAACACCACCGTGATGGATATTGAGGTGGTGGAGGGTCAGGTGCAGGCAGTGATCACGGACAAGGGCCGCATCGAAGCTGATAAAGTGCTCGTCTGTGCGGGGATTTGGGGGCCGCGGATTGGCCGCATGGTGGGCGAAGTCATTCCCCTCACCCCCGTGCAGCACCAGTATGTGAAAACCGCCCCGATTGCTGAACTGGCTGGGGCAACGGAGGAAGTCAACTACCCCATGGTGCGCCATCAGGATCACGCCATGTATTTCCGGCAGCATGGGGACTGCTGGGGCATTGGCTCCTATCAGCACGAGCCGCTGCTGGTTGATCCCGACAACATTTTGCCCTACGCCGATGCGCCCGTGATGCCGTCGGTCAAGCCTTTTACTGAAGAGCACTTTGGCCCCGCCTGGGCATCCACCACCGAGTTATTCCCCGCGCTGCAAGGGGCAGAACTGCCCTACAAAATCAACGGCATGTTCTCCTTCACGCCGGACAGCGGTTCCGTCATCGGTGAATCGACTAAGGCCAAAGGTTTTTGGGTGGCGGAAGCGGTGTGGGTGACCCACGGCGGCGGGGTGGGCAAAATTGTCGCCGAACTCATGACCACCGGCGTCCCCAGCCTCGACATCCACGAAATGGATATTCATCGATTCCCAGCAGTGTGCCAGAGTGGCGACTTCATCACCCGCGCGGGGGCCCAACAGTACGACGAGGTGTACGACATCATTCACCCGCTCGATCAGCAGACCCATTCACGGGAGCTGCGGGTCAGTCCCTTTTACCCGCGCCTGAAAGAAATGGGTGCCCAATTCATTTTCAGCGCGGGGTGGGAGCGGCCCCAGTGGTACAAGTCCAACATTGCGTTGTTGGATGAGTACGACGTGCCGCTCCGTCATGGCTGGGAGGCCAAGCACTGGTCACCGATTCAAGGGGCAGAGCATCTCGCCACCCGCGATCGCGTGGCCCTCTATGACCTCACCCCCTTCGCCAAATTTGAAATCACCGGCCCCGGAGTAGTGGACTATCTACAAGGTCTTTGCGCCAACAACGTGGATAAGCCCGTCGGCAAGGTGATTTACACCGCCATGCTGGACGAGAATGGCGGCATCATGTGCGACCTAACCGTGAGCCGTTTAGGCAAAGAAAAATACTGGGTGGTGACAGGCGGTTCCGTCCATGGGCATGATTTGGCCTGGATGCAGGCGCATCTGCCGGACGATGGGTCTGTCCGCCTTACGGATGTGTCCTCCAGCTACTGCTGTGTGGGCCTCTGGGGGCCAAAAGCCCCGGCGGTGCTGCAATCAGTTACCCAGACTGATGTATCGAAACCGCAATTCAAATTCTTCACCAATCAGCACATTCGCATCGGCAATATTCCCGTGCTGGCGGTGCGGGTGTCCTACGTCGGTGAGGAAGGTTGGGAAATCTACGCGCCGACGGAGTGCGGTCTGAAGCTGTGGGATACCCTGTGGTCGGCAGGTCAGTCACACGGCATGATCGCTGCCGGTCTGGCCGCGTTTGAAACGCTGCGGTTGGAGAAGGGCTTTTTGCTGTGGGGCACCGATATCCACACCGAGTACGACCCCTATGAAGCGGGTCTGGGCTTTGCGGTAAAGCCAAATAAGGGGGATTTCATCGGTAAGGAGGCGCTGCTGCAAAGGAAGGAATATGCGAGTCGCAAGCTGTGCTTCTTGACCTTAGATGATCCGGCGGCAGTGGTGATGGGCAAAGAACCGGTGATAGCGGACGGCAAGGTGCTGGGCTATGCCACCAGTGCGGGCTACGGCTACAGTCTGGGACGCGGTGTGGTGTATGCCTATCTACCGCTGGGTTATGCCCAACCTGGCACATCGGTCGCGGTGGAGTACTTCGGTAAAGTGCTGACCGCGACTGTCGTAGAAAAGCTGCTTTAGCACATCGTCATCATCCAACGGCCACTCTATGCTGCTAGAGAGTGGACTGCAACGAGGCTTTGAACATGCACCTGATCGGATTGGAATTATTGTTTGTGGTGCTCTGGAGTTCCGGTTTCATCGGGGCAAAGTATGGGCTGCCTTATGCCGGCCCCTTTACGTTACTGTTTGTTCGATATGTGAGCGTCGCCGTCTTGTTATTCATCTGGCTCAGCTATCGCCGCCAATTGCGATTCCCGAGTCGAGCGGCGATCGCCCGTTCCGCCATCATTGGCCTCCTCGCTCACGCCATTTGGCTCAGTGCTGTGTTTGGCGCGATCGCCCTCGGCGTTTCTCCGTGGATTGTGGCCCTCATCACGGCGTTGCAGCCCATGGCAACTAGCGTTTTATCTGGCCCGCTGTTGGGGGAATCAATATCGCCCGTGCAGTGGTGGGGCTTGGGCATTGGTTTAGTCGGGGTGGTGTTGGTGGTCGTTACCAAACTAGATGGCGCGGCAGGGGTTTCGCTGGTCGGATATGTCCTGCCCTTTCTCGCGGCGGCCAGTATGACCCTGGCAACGTTGTATCAGCGGCATCTCAACCGCAACCAAGCAGGACAGAATTTGTCGGTCATTCCCAGTTTATTTGTGCAGGCAGTGGTCAGCGTGATCGCCCTGTGGCCCTTGGCAGTGTTGGTCGAGGGCTTGAGCATCCAGTGGAGTGGGCCGCTCATGTTGGCCCTGGCCTGGCTGACCATCGTGCTTTCAATTGGGTCTTACGGGCTGATGCTAAAGCTGTTGGAATATCGCACAGCGGCCCGAGTGTCTAGTTTGATGTATCTTTCCCCACCCACAACCTTGTTGCTGGGATTTCTCCTATTCAACGACCAAATCGCTTGGGTCGATGCGGCGGGTCTGTTGATTACGGCGATCGGTGTGGCCTTGGTTTACCGGGGAGGCACTGATAGTGCCGAGGATGTGTGCAATCCTGACCCCAGAAAATTACGCAGCATGATGCCTTGAGCTGACCCATTTCTTTCACAGGTTGACGCAATGCAGTTTTCCATCGAAGTCACGCCAAAGGTGGATGTCTCGGCATTGCCGAAGGGCATCCGGGAGGTGTCGATCACGTACTTGCCAGGGGCGGACGATCGCGATGTGGTCGCCCAAGCGGTCAAGCTGCGACAGCTGGGGGGTGCCCCGATTCCTCACGTTCCGGCGAGAAGCATCCGCGATCGCGTCCACCTCTCCAGCTACCTGTCTGCCCTCAAAACCGAAGCGCAAATCCGCCAAGTTCTCCTCATCGGCGGCAGCCCCGATCGCCCCGCTGGCCCCTTCACCTCCACGCTGGATCTGCTGGAAACGGGACTGTTTGACGGGCTGCGGGTCGGTGTCGCCGGACACCCAGAAGGCATGCCGGTCTTGAGTGAGCGAGAGTGCGATTATTTCCTCAACTTGAAAAACCAGTACGCCCGCGACACCGGCACCGAAATGTTCGTCATGACCCAGTGGTCATTGGATGTGGCCACCATTCATCGCTGGCTCGATCGCATTGAAACCTTCAATACCCTGCCCATCTACCTCGGCATTGCTGGCCCCACATCTCCTGCCACGCTGCTGAAATTTGCCCACATCTGCGGCGTCAAAACCAGCCTGCTAGGCTTGCGTCATCAGTCAGGACGTCTGGGCAAACTGCTCACCGTGCAAACGCCCGATTATCTGGTGGATGGCTTGGGCGATCGCATCGACCATTTTCATCTCTATACCTTTGGCGGCATTCAGCGATCGGGCGACTGGCTGATTACGCGCCAATCTGACGTGGTCATTCCGGCGTGACATATCGGTTTCCCGCCAATATCCCGTACGGGCGAGGCATTTGGGTTGTTACTTTCTGGATTGGCAAATAACGTTGTTTACCAAATGCCTCGCCCCTGCAGTCCCTGCGACCCCCATCCACCCAATTACCCTCACCCCCATCCACTCAATTACCCTCACACCCAAAATGTCTACCAGCGTTTTCGACATCTTCAAAATCGGCATCGGCCCTTCCAGTTCCCACACGGTTGGCCCGATGAAGGCGGCGCAACAGTTCGCCCAGGGGCTGGCCAGGGATGAATTGCTAAATCAAATCAGACGCCTGCAGATTGACCTGCACGGATCGCTGGGCGCAACGGGACGCGGACACGGCAGCGATCGCGCTATCCTCCTCGGCTTAGAAGGCGAATCGCCCGAATCGGTCAACACCGATATGGTGGAAGGCTATTTGCACCGCGTGCACGAAACCAACTCGATCTGGCTGCTGCGGCAATATGCCGTGCCCTTTGACGAAAAGACGGACTTGAATTTTCACTGGCAGCCCCTGCCCTTTCATCCCAACGGCATGATGTTCACCGCCTTTGATGCCTTCGGGGCGATGCTGCGATCGCGCACCTATTATTCCATTGGTGGCGGCTTTGTGGTGGATGAAAACGCGGCCTGTATCGATCGTCTGCAGCTGCACCAATCCCCCGTGCCCTACCCGTTCACCACGGCAGCACAACTGCTGGACTATTGCCAACAAGACGGCATCGCCATCAGCGACTTAATGCTGCAAAACGAGTTGGTGTGGCGGTCCGAAACCGACATTCGGGCGGGGCTGTTGCGGCTGTGGCGGGTCATGCAAGACTGCGTTTCTCGCGGCTGCCATACCGCGGGCACGCTGCCCGGCGGCCTCAAGGTGAAGCGGCGAGCTGCCGATCTTTATCGCCATCTGAAGGAGCGATCGGACTTTGCCCTCGCCGACCCGCTCAGCATCATGGACTGGGTGAATGTCTACGCCATGGCAGTCAACGAGGAGAATGCCGCTGGGGGGCGTATCGTGACGGCTCCGACCAATGGCGCAGCAGGCATCATCCCGGCGGTGTTGCACTACTACCATCGGTTTTGTCACGGCGCGAGCGACGACGGCATTGTTCGGTTTTTGCTGACGGCGGGGGCGATCGCCATCCTCTATAAAGAAAATGCCTCGATCTCAGGCGCAGACGTGGGCTGTCAGGGGGAAGTGGGCGTCGCCTGCTCGATGGCGGCGGGGGCTTTAGCCGCAGTCCTCGGCGGCACCCCAGCACAGGTTGAGAACGCGGCAGAAATTGGCATGGAACATAACCTCGGTCTGACCTGCGACCCGGTCGGCGGGCTAGTGCAGGTGCCCTGCATCGAACGCAATGCGATGGGTGCCATCAAGGCGATCAACGCGTCGCGCATGGCGCTGAAAGGCAATGGCGAACACTGCGTTCACCTCGATAAGGTGATCAAAACCATGCGCGACACGGGCCGCGACATGCACGAAAAGTATAAGGAAACTTCTCGCGGTGGGCTGGCGGTGAATGTGACTACCGTGAACGTGATTGAGTGTTGACGGGAAGCGCGATCGCTGGGAATTTCGATTTAGCCGCAAGGCAACCTTTATGGGTCTATTGATTCAGGGGGTGGGGCGGCGGGCGGTGTTTGGGGCGATGAGGCAGTCAAAATTCGGTCTATACTCGACCGTCAAACCGCTGATACCAAACCAGATTCATGACAGTAGTAATGGCCAGGGCGATACCGCCACCCGTCCACGCTAATGCGGGCTGATAGCCGCTGCGAGTCAAATTGGTCATCCACAAATGGGTGAGATCGCTGCCCACAATCTGATCCGCCAGGGTGGGAAACAGATACATCAGAGCAGCGCCGACGATGAGCCAACCCACCATCGAAGCGAGTAAAAAAATAGTTTTAGCGGTGGATTGAGTGCCCATCAGCGATCGCATAAAGAGGGTGATTAAGAGATTAGCATTTTGGCGAATTGGGAAATTGGGATGGGGAGTGGAGGGTCGAGAGTCGAGGGTCGAGAGTAGGGGGTAGAGGGTTCGGGGTTCAGGTAGCAGCCAGAGTTGTCGGCACTGGAGAAGGCGAAGGGCGAGGATGTTGCCAGATTTTGCTCGCTAGAATCAATGCCAAATTGTCGGTTCGCTTTTGGCGGGCGGAATCATTCACAATCAGGGATGACGCGATGGAGTTGGAACTTGGATTTTTCGAGGTTGCCTGAGACTGCGTTTGTGCACCCACGGGGCGAGAATCGAGCGGCAATTGAGGCGTTGCTGAGCCAGGTCGCTACGCGGATTTTGGATTATTTGACCGGGGCGGCAGACCAGACCCCTTTGCCGGCGCTGCAGACCTTACCCGCGATCGCCCTGCCCGAAAAATCGGGTGACGTTGCGACCCTGATGGCGACGCTAGACACCGTATTGAGCACGGCGATGAACCCCGCTCATCCCGGCTATGTGGGGCACATGGATCCACTGCCGACAACGGCTTCAATCGTTGGCGATTGGGTGGTAGCGGCGCTCAATAACAACATGCTAAGCGTCGAGATGTCACCGTTGTTTTCGCGGTTGGAGCCGCTGCTGCTGCGCGAAATTGCACAGCTATTTGGCCTGGGCGATCGCGCTGGCGGGCTGTTGGTCAGCGGCGGTAGTTTGGCTAACCTGCAGGCCCTGGCCGTGGCTCGCAATGTCAAGCTCGACACCCTCAACACGGGGCTGACGGGCCAGGCGCAGCCTCCCGTCTTTTTCGTGTCGGAAATGGCGCATTCCTCGATCAAAAAGGCGGCAATGCTGCTGGGGTTAGGCACCGATGGCGCGATCGCAGTAGCCACTAACGACCAGTCACAGCTGGATCTGCAGGCGCTGCGTCAGGCGATCCACCAAGCTCAGCAGCAGGGCCAAAAACCGTTTGCACTAGTGGCGACAGCGGGCACAACGGTGACGGGCAATATTGACCCGCTGGTAGAGCTAGCGGCGATCGCTCGTGAGCATGACCTATGGTTTCACGTCGATGCGGCCTACGGGGGGGCACTGATGTTTGCTGAGGCCTATCGCGATCGCCTGCAGGGCATTGAGCAGGCCGATTCCGTCACGTTTAATCCGCAAAAGTGGCTCTATGTGGCGAAAACCTGCGCCTCGGTATTGTTTCGCGAGATGGAGCAGCTGCAGCAGCACTTTCAAGTCGCAGCCCCATACATGAATACGGAAGATGACTGGGTCAATCTGGGTGAAATTGCGGTGCAGGGCACCCGCCATGCCGATGTGCTAAAGCTGTGGCTGTCTTTGCAGCATGTGGGACAGCAGGGCTATCGCGCCCTGATCGCAGCTAACTATGCCCTAACGGCGCATTTCACCGCCGCCGTTAAAGCCCGACCCGAGCTGCAGTTGGCCAGTGAGCCAGAGATGAATCTGGTCTGTTTTCGGGGCTGCCCCCAGTGGCTGCCAGCAGACCAGTGGGACGACTGGAATCGCCAACTACAGGCGCATCTACTGCAGGAAGCGCGGGCCTTTTTGTCGCTGCCGCGATATCGCGGCCACAACTGGCTCAAGGTGGTGCTGTTAAACCCTTACACAACCCTGGCCGAAATTGAGCTGATATTTGCGGCGATCGATCAGTTCTGGGCTGCAACCCAGCGATCGGCAACGTAGCCACTCCGGTGCTCAAGTTAGGGCCAAATCAAGCATTCCTGCGACTTCATGGCAGAGCGCTACAGATGACTCAGATTCGTATCCGGTTTTAGAGCGTGTTTTTGGGGCGAGGGCGGCGGCTTAGCCCCCTCTACTCACGATTCAGCGATGGATTTCCGCTGTTTGAAGGGAGCAAAATCCATCGCTGTAGGGGTGTCTCGTGGCCAGTGACGAGGACTTGAGTGGCAACCTAACCTCGTTCACAACCAGAATTAGATTTTAGACGTAGTTGCGGTGAGGGGTGGGCTCGATGAATCGGGTGCCACCGGGGTAGCTGCCACGGGGACGAGAGCGACTAGGCGGATCATACTCGCTGGCCACGGGGCCATCGGCTGGCAGGTTTTGGGCGAGGGTTTGTGTTCCTGCCCAAACCGTCAATACACCGGCACTGAGACACAGGATACTAAGGGTAGCTGTGAGGTTGAGTTTCATGGGGTTGACTCCTAATGGAGGCAGGACTGGAGAACAAACGGTAGATTTAGGCCCTGACATCGTTCACGAATCAAGTGAGGTTGCTGAGGCCTTAACCCTCACACTTACAGAATAGTGCGATCGCCTGAGCCCATTGAGCAATCAGAGACATTATCTCAACTGGCCCATTTAACTGGCACAATCAAAAAAAGAAAGCGCTGGCGAGTCTACCTTGCCGTTACTCATATTTACGGCACACGGTGGCAATATCCGGAGTGGGTGTACTTTGCCCAGGCCAGATCGATTCTGGCGATCGCTCGGCTGATAGCGTTTCAGATGCTGTGTCGAGCCATTGGCAAGCGCGCTCGATCAGCTGTGGGGTCGTTTCTAATGGCCACAGCTTAATGTCGCCATCTCCCTGAGCGACTGCGATTTGCTGACCGGCATGGATAAACGTCGCACTGAATGCGCCCTCCTGATGACCGGCAAACTGATAGCGCCGCTTAAACACGTTGCCCGGTTGCTGAAACCCCCAACCCTCTAGGCTGCGATCCCAGATAATCACTGAGCCGTCTTTACTGGCGGTCGCCAGCCACTCGGTGGGGGCGCCCTCCGTTTGCTGAAACTCGACCCAAGTGACCCGCCGACTGTAGGCCGACAGTGCCTGAATCGGTTGAGGAAACTCCTGTTGGAGCACAGTGGCCATTTCCCAAATGCGCACGGTGCCATCCTTCCCGGCGGTGGCAATCAGACCATCGCCGCTAAAGTCAACGCTGGTGGCGCCTTGACGATGCCCCGCCAAAGTAGCGATCGGCTCAGCTGGCAATTGCCGGTTGCCGTCTTGACCAACTTCTAAGGCCCAGAGCTTGACGTTCCCGTCTTCACTAGCGGTCGCAATGTAATCACCATCAGGGCTAAACTTAACTGCAAAGACGGGTTGTTTCTTCGGATTTGCGGCCCCCGCTTCCGTGGGCAGAAAATTCCCCACTAGCTCACCGGCAGCTGTCCACAAAAAGAGGCGGCCCCTAGAGTCAGCGGAAGCAATGTAGTTACCATCAGGGCTGAACGCTACGCTGTACACAAAGGCATCGGCCTCGTGCTGCATCACCCCAGGGCGCGGTTGACCCGTTTCACTATCCCAAAGTCGCACAGTACAGTCAGCCCCAGCTGTGGCGATCGTGGACTCATCAGGGGAAAAAACGACCCAAAACACGTCAATATTCGTCGCTAGCGCTTCACACTGGGACGAGGGCTCCGTTTCATGCTGGAGTTGAAACCGGAATTGCGGGTGTTGTTGAGCCTCTGCAGGGTCTGCTAACTGCCAAACCTTCGCAGTGCCATCAGAGCCAGCAGTCGCCAGCAACTTGCGACTGGCACTATAGCTGGTACTCCAAGCCTGGCCCCAACCAAACTCTGGATCTTGATGCCCTATCACGCTGGTGAGAAAGCCAGAATTTTGTTCAAAGATGTGGTTCAGATCCCAAAAGCGCAAGCGGCCATCAATGCCAGTAGAGATCAGGAGTGGATCGGTCGCTGTCGCTGCTGCCGTTTGGGACAGAGTCGCTTGAGAGGTGTGGAGCAAATTCCAAATCCAACCCTGATGTCCTTTCAACTCCTGAAGTTGAACACTCTGGGCGGCATCGACTGACCAGCTCCGAATCGCGCCTTGATCATCGGCTGTCACCAGTTGTAACACCTGGGTCTGAGCAGTATCGGGGCGCAAGCCGGTCACAAAGTCAATCGCCGTGATCCAGCGGCCATTATGGGCTAAAAATTGCTGTAACAGTTCGCCGGACGCTAAGTCCCAAAGCCGCACAAAACCGTCTTCTGACGCGGCGGCCAGGAAATCACCCTCAGGGCTCACGGCCAGGCCAAAGGTGCTCAGGGGGGTATTGTCGGGACTCGATACCGAAAACTCGCGTAATGGGGTTCTGCCCTGACCAGTTTCTGCAGTCTCGGTGGACCAAACTCGAATCTGGCCCTCATAGTCGGCCGACACGAGCTGCTGACCGCCACTAAAGTACAGGCTACTGATAGGCACGTCATGGGCCTGCCAGTCGGCGAGGGGGGCGAGCGTGTCAGCCTGCCACAGGCGGATCATGCCGTCGGCCCCTGCCGTAGCTAAAACGGATTTATCAGGACTCGACACCAGGCGGGTCAGAAAGTTCTCAGAGACATGGGCCTGACGCAATAATTCCGGCTCAGCTTGATCAGCGGCAAGTTGCCAGAGCATGAGTTGGCCCGCGCTATCAATCACGGCGAGGCGATCGCCCGCAGCTGTCAGCCGAACATCCCAAATTTGAGTTGAGTCTGACATCTGCTGAGAAATATCGATGTCGTATTTCTCTTGCCCAGAAAAGTCCCAAATTTTTACCGTTTGGTCGAGCCCTGCCGTGGCAACCAACTGTTTTTCGGCGTGTACATCAGCGGCGAATATTTGCACTTGCTGAGTATCGACCCAGCGTCTTTCTGAAATATTGTCCAGAATCGACTGCAGAGTATGAATGGGTAGGGTGGTACGCTTTTCGAGCACCGATCGCTCATTGAACTGATCGGCCACGCGCACGGCAGATTCCAGACTGTTGAGCTGATAGCCATCAAATTTGCTTTGATTCTCAATGGAGTCGCGCTCTAGCTGAGTGACCTGATAAAGCAATTTGTTATTGCGATAAAGCAGATACAGCACACAGCCTACCGAGATAATAGAGATCAGTAGCCCTGCCAACAAGCGGACGGTTTTGTCTAATCCCCGCACTTGCTTCATTAAGTCGGTGATTTTTTCTTGGTGCTTGGTCTCGACCTTTTCTCGAATTAAATTAACGAGATAATCATGGACTAGCTGGTAGGAGTCCGCCGGGGCTGAGGGCACCAGCAGCACTAGCCCCGCTCGGACAAAAATCCCCAGAATGAGATCGATTTGTTGAGGGGTGCTAGACAGCGCTTCATACAGCTTTTCCTGCATCAGTTCTGACTTGGTCTTAACCGGACGAGTGCCTTCCTTACTGGTGAGCAAATAGAGAATGATTTCAGCTAAGTCTTGATTTTCGGCCCCGCAATCTTCCACCACGTTTTCCAGGTACCGATTGACCAACTCTTCTTTGGGTTGGCAGCCATTTTGGGCGAGTTCCTGGTACCGAGCTAACGTCGTGATTTCTTCCGTTTGCAGCTGAGCGCCCACAATTTGCAGCTCAATAGGACGTACCTGATCAAACTGATCGGCCAGATCTTGCACCATCTGATCAATCAAATCATCATCAAATTTTATGCGCGTATGCTGGGTGCGATTTTTAACGATGTTGTAGGTTTCTTCTTGAGTGAAGTTGCCAATGTAATAAAGGATTTTTTTGTCGAGGATATTATTGCCAATAATCGCCAAATCGGTCAGTCGATTACAGACTAATAGGTAATGTAGATAATCTTCTTTCATCGAAAGAATGATTTCAACATCCAGAATTTTGAGGCAGCTCGCCGCAAAATCATAAAATCGATAGCGCTCATCAACGTTAGAGTTGGCGAAAAAGAATTCTTCAAACTGATCGAAAACTAGCACTGTTTTGAAGTATCGTTCTTCATTTTCTCGCAGCTGCTGCAAGATCGCTTCTAGGGAGTCAAAAGTCGGAATCGGCGTCGCATCAGGGTAAATTTCTTGACAGGCCTGGGTGAGCTGATGGCCGAGTTCCGGTATCCAGTTTTGATAAACCTGTTGCAGCACCGCAATCACTGGTCGCCCTTCAAAGGTGCGCTGCTCCAGAGCTGGCAGCAATCCGGCTTGGAGCACGGAGCTTTTGCCAACGCCCGAGGGGCCATAAATCACGCTGAGGCGAAAGTCTTTGCGTTCAATCCGCTGCAGCAGGGCCGTGATGTCTTGGTAGCGGACCGAGGTGGCAATTTCTGGAGCGATATGATCGCGGCTCTGGGGCTGGGGCAAAGAAGGATTGGTGACTTCTTGACTGGCCTGTAACCGACCGGGGCCGACAAAGGGCCGTAAATTGAATTGACTCTGAATTTCTCGCCGGAGCTGACGGGTTTCATAGGCCTTGAGATAGGCTTTTTGGGTGAAGTAGACCTCTCGTAGCTCATTCAGGATGTAGGTATAGAGGTCAGGATCGTAGCTGGGTCGCGCGGTTTGACGTGCCTCTTCCAAAGTTTGGGTGGCGGGGACAAAATTTTGACTGTGCCGTTGGGCTGCCCCTAAAAAATAGAGATACCAGGGCCGGTGAAACTTCCGTTCCCAGTTGAGCAGGGCGGCATGATCGCCCTCGGCCATCATCAGCTCAGCCGCCTGTTGCCAAGTGCTAAGGGCCAAGTTGGCGTGATATTCGGCCTGCACCCATTTTTGGTGGGCGATCGCCACCGCCGCCATAAACCCAAGCGCCTTCGCCTGACGAAAGTAATCGCAAAAGCGTTGATGTAGGGTAAAGGCCTGATGAGCTAACTCATCTAGCGCGAGCCAGTCGGCTTGGCGATGCAGCACCTCGCCTAAATAATTAATGAATTGAGCTACCCGATGGTGCTGCTCAATGGCTTCAAAAGTCTGAATTGCGGCTTCTAACCACGCCCGCGATTTTTGCAATCCCGCTGTGCGATCTGGCAGGTGGCGCACCGCATAATTGCCCCACCACAGACCCAGATAAAACTGGACATGACCGTAGCGATCTTGATGGCCCACTTGCTGCCAAAGTTCGAGGCTGCGCTCGTAATGCTGTCGGGCTGCTTCAGTATTGTTATCCGCGACGCGACCCAGAATAAACTGGCTACTGGCTTCGACGGCTGATGGCAGGGGATCTAAATACTGATGAATCTCTTCGCAGGCCGTGCGCAGTTCAGCTCGCAGGGGAGATTTTTGATCGAGGTCGAGCACCTGATTGTCGAGAAAAATGTTTTCGCGGGAGTTCAGGAGCTGCTCGAAAATCGTGTCGGCAGTTTGCTCGACAAACTGAGTCAGTTCCGACAAGTCAGTTTCGAACTCTAGGGTGACTGAGGCCCAGCTTTCAAAATCGGTGGCGTCGCGGATGAGCCGATTGAGCAGGCTGTCGGTCACCCAGATCACGAGCGGACAGGCTAGGTTGTTGCGAAACTCTTCTCGGCTTTGATTGGCCACCCGAAGAAACGTATCGAGATCGGTGACCGTCTCCAGCCCACTGACAATGATGGCCGTGGGTGGCTTGTTGCCTAAGGCGCGACCGATCGCGGTGTACAGCGTTGAGGAGTGGGGCGTCAGGTCAACTGCTTGCAAGGGAACTTGCAGCTGCTGTGTGAGCGCCGTTCGGACGCGATCGCGCAGCATCCGATAGTTGCAGCGGGCCAAAATCAGCGAAAACGTGCCCTGCGATCGCTCAATCGAGCGGATCAGCGATCGCAACGCATCTTGATTGGCGGATGACAGTGCCGGGACTTTAGAGATCGTCATAAAGAATGGGGTTGACGTCAAACCAGTGACCATAGTCGTCACTGCGGTATTCAAACACAAACATGCTCTTCAGCAGCACTTCGTAACTGGTCTCGCCCCGCGCTTTCTTCTCGCGCTTGACCTGCTGCAACAACTCCATTTCATCTGGGGTAATGGCGCGCCAGAGTTCGTTGCGGCGCTGCCGAATCACCCGCTCCACACAGTCGCGCGAAAAGGGGGGATCCATGCGCTGCAGGCAGCTAAACCCCAGCTTGAGCAAATTTCTTACATGGCCGCCGCTAGCCATGCAGAGGAGATCGAGGGTTGCTAAGTCTTCAAAAATTTCGCCCACGCGCTCTAGGCGATCGCTGGGCAATGTTTCGGGAAACGCTCGCGCCAGAATGAGCTGCCGCAACAGCTCTAGCCCAGGTTCACAGAGGGCCTCATCGGCATAGCGCGTAATCACCATCGGCAATACTTGTGGATCGATGCCAAAGCGATTAGCCAGGGGATTGAGTTCATTCGAGAACACCAGCACGATGGGAATGGTGTAGACCACGTGACAGTTGAGCCGCCGCAGTTGTTCCCCGCGATCGACGAACAGGTAAGCGGGCTGAGGTTTGCCCGCTTTTTCGGTATTATCGAGCCGATCCAGATTATCAATCAAAACAACGAGCCCCTGGTAGCCCTGCTTTTTCAACGCGGCATCGGCAGGGGCGAGCAGTTCCTGATTGATTGACTCCAGAATGTTGTTGGTGCGGGGCTCCATAATCTGCCGCATCTGCCGTCGCAGTTCGGGACTGTCTTTAGTGCTGGCGGTGACGCTGGCCAGCCCTGCCGAAAACTGCACGTTGCTAATTTCGATCGGCGTTCTTAAAATCTCACTCACTTCGCGAAACAGTGAGACGAAATAGTTGGGCTTGAGACAAATATTGATGGCTTCTAGACTGGCACTCACCTGCCGGGCGATCGCCATCAGAATATCGGTCACATCCACATCGTTGAGATCCATTTCATCACTGGACTCAAAAAAAACGACGTGAAATCCGGCTTTTGTCAGGTGCGTTTGGAGACACAACAACTCAGTCGATTTACCGCAACCGATATGTCCAGTAAACAACTGACAAGTGGGACTGTCTTTCAACCGCTCAATGGTACGGGCGAGTTGGCGAGTGACATTACCGCCCCGCACATCGGAGAAATCAATGTAGTATTTGACATCTTCAGCATGGGCAATATTGAGGGGTTTTGATGGATTGAGCGCTTTCCAGAACCGATCAAGATCTAGGGCCATGGTTCTTCTCGTAAATGCTGCCTGATGAGGGTCGGAATGCTGACATTGTAAAATGCCAAGAAAAGTTGCTCTAAAGGGGGGTTAGAGATTTACAACGAGTCTCAGTAGGCAAGTCAACAGTCGGTTCACTGCTGATGTCTTCAATACCTGAACCGATTATTTCTGAATAAGTTCCTCAAACCGGTTGTGGCATGTCTTGAGCCGAAAGTGAGGCGATCGCCGTGAATGCAGTTGGATGGCCCATAGGCCGTACTGGCTGGGTTGAGGCGACAATTCGGATCGTCTTCTCAACCCGATCCCCCTACGCCAGACCTTACCTCAACTTTTGTAACCCGACTGAGACAGTCTAATCGCGGTGAGATTAGGAATTAGGAAGCCATTGAGTTGGCGCAGCCATGATTAATACCAATTCTCTGAAACTGGGCTACAGATCTTCCTTATTCCCTACGGGAAGGCTACGCCAACGACTCCGCTCAAGGAACGTAGGCTGAGCGGAGTCGTTCGCATCGCGTCTCCCCGAGGGAGAAAGCCGACTTGTCTGTGTAGCTGTAATTCGTAGAACTGGTATAAGACGGTTCAGCACCTATCAATTAATTGGCTCAGACTCCCGATGCCACCTTAGAAATGTAGGAGAACCAAAGAGCAGAGGGGCCAGATTTGTCGTCTTGTCTCAGAGAATCGGTACTGTCTCAATTCTCAAAATCATGGCTACACATGTTCAGTCAGCCGTCTCCCTGAGGGAGACAGCTGACTGAACGACTCCGCTCAACCTTCGGTGAGATCAGGCGGTCTCTATTGCCCCGAGGCTTTGCCATCATCGCAGTCTGAAAAGCATCCGCTGCAACCGGGAGACTGAATTGCCGCGCTCAGGCAGCGGCCAACTGATTGCAGGTGTTCTTGAGCGATCGCCATCTACCGTTAGTCAATCAAATACGGCCCCCCAGAAACCCCCTCTCGGCTGTTCTCGGTTGCGGAAAATTGACAGCGGAAGTAAACAAACAGAGTGGTTGGCGTCGTCGGGCCTTCCGCTTAATTTGGCCACTGATATGGCGATGATTCAGGATTATTGTCTCGGGCATCGGTTCAAGTTGTCGCTGTCGGGCCTTTACAATCCAGCAGTTGAGTTACCAGGGCTGCCCATTCACTGGCAGCGAGCACCCCCGAGGCGACGACCTGTTTTTCTAAAGCGGCTAACCAACATTGGTAGTAGTCCCAATCGGGGTCATCGAGTTCATGGGTGGCCTCCCATTCGGCAATGGTGGCAATCAGCGTCTGCCGAAACTCTTCCCACTCGAAATAGCCTTGCTTAGAAAGGGCGATCGCCACCCCAAAAGCGAGCTTTTCCCAATCACGATCAAACTGGAGATGCCCATCCTGGCGAGGGGGCGCTTCTTCGGAGGAGCCCATCAGGCTAGTGGCAGCAAAATGCTCAAATTTAGTAAACATACACAATCACTTTGGCGATGATTTAGCGTCAGGGAGCGGATCTGCCTGGGTCGGTAAGACGACTGGAACAAGCAGACGTCTCCGCTGATCGGGGTGGAGCTGGTTTAAGCCTTGACCGTGGCCACGCCCATCATGGCTTCCGGCGTCAGCAACTCCGCGAGTTCGGCTTCACTCATGTCTTCGGTACCAGCAGGGCGCAGCGGCAGCACCCACCAGCGAATCTGACCGCTGGTATCCCACAGGCGAACCTCCACCGAATCATCTAACTCCACGCCAAACTCCGATAGCACCACGCGGGGTTCTCGCGTGACGCGGGCGCGAAAAGTGGGGTCTTTGTACCAATAGGGGGGCAGGCCGAGGGTGGGCCAGGGATAGCAAGAGCACAAGGTGCAGACAATGACGTTATGGACTTCGGGCGTGTTTTCGGCGACGCGCATGTGCTCGCCCTCGGCCCCAGACATCCCCTCAGGAAAATCCATTTGCTGACAGGCCGCATTACAGTCAGCCACCAGCAGGTCTTTAAACTCTGGGTCGACCCAAGCCCGAGCGACTAATTTCGCACCGTTAAACGGCCCCATCTTGGTCTCAAAATGACTCAAAACGGTTTCCACGGTCTGGCTGGTAATGATGCCTTTCTCAATCAGGAGTGATTCGAGGGCTTTTACCTTCGCCGCACTCACCGTTTCGCGATCGGGGGGATACCCAAATCCGGGATAATTACTGGGCATGACACGCTCCTTGTAGCTGTGATTTACAAATGCTGAGACACCGCCTTTAAGCTCCCAAACCACGCTGAGTAGCGGGCGCAAATTTGGGTCAGCACGGCGGCCCAAAGGGCTCAATCGGGCAGCGATTAACAAATCGCTAATCGTCTTCTAAATACTCTAGATACACTTCAAAAATGTCGTTGTAATACACCGAATTGTCATCCGCCAGGGAGGTTTCCCAGATGTCGGTAGCCTTGATGACGATGCTATAGATGGGCATGGGCGTACCTAACCCGTCAGTCGTGGGGAAAAAGTAGGTGTAAGCTTCGTCATAGACTTTCACGATTTCCGCCACGCGGCCACGAATATGACCCGGCAGGCGCGTATGGTCAGCCGAGACCAGAGTTTTGACCCGCACGCGATCGCCCACGCTGAACTGCGGCACCGCAGGCAAAGGCCGCATCGGCGAATCGCCCTCGGTCAAATATTTCACCACCTGCTCATCAATGGCGGCGGCTGCCGTCGAAGCATCGCTCGGCCCCTTGTCGGCATCGGCCAAGAACTCAGCAGTGCGAGCATCCAACTCTTCCTGGGTGATATAGCCTTCGGAGACAAAAAATCCCGAAATCCCCCCCAACCATTTTTCGTAATACCGCAGGCGGAAATATTCAAAGGGCTGCATGGCCTCAGCCCCCATGCGCAAATGCCCCCACGTCCAAAAACTTTTGAACTCGGTGGGCACCGCCCCCATCTCATAATCCGGCAGAGAATCATCGAGATGATTGCTGAGCGCCATCATCGCCGTGTGAATGCCAAAGATCCGTTCTTCCCAAGATTCAACAAAAACCTGAGTTTCAAAGTTGACGGGGTCTAAATTTTCTAGTCCCCCTAAATAGTGCTGTAGTTTCATCGATTTAACGCAGTCTCCCCCAGATCAAAAAAAGGTAAAAGTTGATTACGACACATCGGCATAGGCTTTAGCCAAACAGTCTTGAAAGCCTTGCCGCAGCTCTGCCTCGTCTAAATTGCGGCCAATAAAGACCAATTCACTTTGACGGCGTTCACCCGGCTGCCAGGGTTTACCAGGGCGTCCATCTAACGTCATGTGAACGCCTTGAAAGACAAACCGGCGATCGGCATTATCGACATCTAAAATGCCTTTCATCCGAAAAATATCCGAGCCCTTCGCCTGCACCAGTTGATAGAGCCACCGATTGAGCTGGTCACTATCGACGGTGCCCGTTGCGGTAATCGCAACTGAATAAACCGATTCGTCATGCTCGTGGGCATCTTCATCCAAAAACTGCGGATCGATACTGAGGGCATTCTTCAGGTCAAAGGATTGAATACCCAATAGCTGCTCTAAGCCAATGGCACAGTCTTGCGTAGAGTGAATAGTCGCGATCGCATTCAAGCCGCGCACCTTTTTCTCTAGATTCTCTAGGTGTTCTGGCGACACTAAATCTGATTTATTGAGCAAAATCACATCGGCAAAGGCAATTTGTTCTTGAGCTTCGCTACTGTCCCAATGCTCTGAGATATATTTGGCATCGACGACCGTCACCACCGCATCCAACTGGGTTTGGCGAGCCATCACCTCATCGGTAAAAAACGACTGAATCACCGGAGCCGGATCCGCAAGCCCAGTCGTTTCAATCACTAAATGGTCAAAGGCATCAACCCGAGCCATGAGATTACCGATAATTCGGATTAAATCACCTCGCACGGTGCAACAAATGCAGCCGTTATTCATTTCAAAAATTTCTTCATCAGCATCAATCACCAGCTGATGGTCAATGCCCACCTCACCGAATTCATTGACAATCACGGCAATTCGCTGACCATGATTTTCGGTCAGCATGCGATTGAGCAAAGTGGTCTTACCGGCGCCCAAATATCCGGTCAGTACCGTCACCGGAACTTTCTGAATCAATGCCATCGCGATCAACCTCTCGCTAAAGGTACGTTTTCCACCCCTAATCTCAGCCACCTCAAAAACTGCACCTACGCGGCAGAGGTGGTCATTGCCTTGCCCCAAGCCTCGGACAGGTAGCCAAAGATGGCACCCAAAATCATGGCGGCGATCGCAATCAAAACGGGATTGCTCGGCAGCGGAGCAGTCACTGACAAACCGGTCACGGCAACCGTGCCCACGGTTTGAGAAAAGCCCCAAACAATCGCCGGCGTAATGCCGTGGGTAAACGGTAATTTTGACGCTTGCACCATCCCAGCGCTGCCAATCCCCACACAAATGGCCGCAACAATTGGGCTAGCACCAATCAAATCAATCGCTAACAAAGATAGAGCCGCGATGATAATGCCGGTAATGTTGCAGGCGACCGACTTAATGAACCCCTGGGTGCCACCGCCCACGATAAAGAAGGAGGCCCAAGCCGTAAAGGTCACCCAAACCGGCACCAAAATCACCGTTGCGGTCAAAAAAACATCGACCCCACCTAAAACTCCAATACTGATCGTCAACGCTTCCGATTGCTTCATAGAACACACTTCTTTCTAGGGATACTTGCCGCTCAGTCGTCAAATACTACGGCCATAAAACTCAGACAAAACATCAGCTAAAAGCCAAAGAGAACCTAAACTCACCCAAGTTACAAGGCCACCTTGGCAATCAAACTTCCACCTTGACTCCAGGCATCAAGACTATGCCAAAGACTCTAGAGTCTTTGGCATAGTCTTGATAGTAATAACAAGCATCAAAACTATGTATTTTTCATGCAGACTTTCTCTTTTGAGAGCAATCTTATCGCCTACTATTATCCAGAACTGTAGAGAGGAATACTTTTATTTGCTGATATCGTTAATTTTTACTTAGATCATGCGGAATCCATAAACGCCGGCAATTAAGCAGTGATGCTGTCAGGACTTGTAGTATGAATATCTATGAGTGCGATCGCTTAACAATAGAACTATGCAAATTTCTCCTCCTGATTCAGATGCCCAAGCCATTGAAGGATATGAAATAGACCAGCTAGATCTAAAAATTATTGAACTTCTACAACAAAATGGTCGGATTGCTTACAGCGACATTGCCCGCTCTATCGACTCGCCGGAAGCGACGATCCGATATCGAGTTAAACGGCTCCTGGATGAAGCAATTATTTCTATTAGTGCCTTTATTAATATGGGTAAAGTCAAACATGAAAATGTGGCTTACTTGGAACTAGAAATTGATCCCGTATTTTTAGAGGCCAGTCTCAGTCAGCTGATCAGCATGAAAAGTATCAGCTACATTGCCTCGGTAACGGGAGAATTTAATCTCATGTTGGAATATATCTATAAAGACAATCGTGATTTGTTGAAGTTCATTAATTCTCTCAAAAGTAACCCTGAGGTTAAACGCTTGAATTCCAAAACGATTCTTACCATTCACAAGGCTCAATATCCCGCTAGAGTTCAGCCCTAATAGAGGATGGCAGCAATTTACCTATTGTTTCGTGACGATCAGGAGCAAGGGGGCTGGGAAGCAAGGGGGATAAATGCCGCTAGGCCGTAGTAGATGACTTGGGCTTAAGGTTCAAGGTTTAGGGTTCAAGGTGGGCAACAGCAGAGAGCTCTCATTTAAAGTGCTGTAGAGGACTCAGATGCAATCCCTAGCCAGAGGTTAGTCTGAGTCCTTGATAGCTTTTTGGGGATAGCAGGGCTTCAAGTTTTAGGTGACGGGTTGAAGGCGGGATTGGGGATGGTCGATCTCATCTCTGCGGAATGCGACGGCAGCCGACTATCCTGCATGTAGGCATCGGCTTCAATGACGCCTTCCAAATGGCGCTGTAATGCTAAAAAGCGAGCATCGTAGCGATCGCGAAATCGCGGATCTGACAGATCCACCGTTTCAATGATTCGGCCCGGGCGATCGCCCACGACAATCAGCCTTTGGCCCAATAAAATCGCCTCTTCCACATTGTGAGTGACCAGCACCATAGTGGTCGCCATATCTTGCCAAATAGCGGACAAAAATCCCTGCAGGCGGCGACGTAATTGAATATCTAACGCGGAAAAAGGCTCATCCAAGAGCAGGACATCGGGCTGCACCGCAATGGAGCGGGCGATCGACACCCGCTGCTTCATCCCCCCCGAAAGCTGATGGGGGTAGAGCTGGCGCGCCGAAAAAAGCCCCACATGCTCCAAAAAATGTTTGACCTGCTGGCGATATTGCGCCGGCTGTTTGCCCCGCACCTTAAAGCCAAAACCAATATTTTGTTCGACCGTCAGCCATGGGTAAAGGGTGTTTTCTTGAAACACCATGCCAATTTTGGGAGTAATGCCTGGCAACGGCAAGCCGTGAAAGAGCACCTGCCCCGAAGTGGGAGGAATGAAGCCGCCCAACAGCTTTAGCAGCGTTGACTTACCGCCCCCCGACTGCCCCAAGATGGTGACAAAGCCGCCTGGGTCAACCGCCAAATTGACGTCCGCCAAAATCGGGGCTGTTTGCCGCCCCCTTGAGAAGTCTTTAGTCAGTGCCTGGCAGGCAATGATGGGTGGGGTAGCACCGGAAGTCTGGGAGTGATCACCGGTTGCCATCCTTTAAACCTGCCACCAAAAGAACTTGCGCTGAATCAGTAACAGTAAACGATCAACGGCGAAGCCAGTGATGCCAATGATGCAGATGCCTAACAAAATGAGATCGCTGTTGAACAGGTTACGCCCCGTCATCACCACAGTGCCTAAGCCATCTCGCAAGCCGGTCATCTCGGCGGCCAGCACGGCCATCCAAGCGGCGATAAAGTTGAGTCGCAAGAGGGTAAACACGCCGGGTAGCACCGCCGGAATAATCACCCAGCGCCAGCGGTTAAAGCTGCCACCCCCCAAATTTTCAGCCGTCATTAACAGCGGCGCCGGAATCCGCTTAATCTCAGCCACCGTGGCGATCGTCAGCGTAAAGAACACGCCCATAAAGACGATGAAGATGGCAGTCAAATTACTTACCCCAAAAACGACGAGCGCTAAGGGCACCCAAGCAATGGGCGCGATCGGTGCCATCAACCCTAGCAGGGGCAAGATAAACAACTCCGACCATTTGGAAAGACTGATGAGTAAACCGCAGGCAATGGAGCCGACAAAGGCGATCGCCATGCCCAGAGAAACTCGGATCAAGGTGACCATGACCGACTGATAAATAGAGGCCGACTGCGAGCCCAGGCCAACTTTAAAGTCGCTTTCAAACAACACCGGCAAAAACTGGGAGGGCGGTGGCAAGACCTGAGTGACCGGATTAGCCGAATCACGACCGGCCATTTCCCAAATGCCCACCACCACCGCACAAGATACCAACCCACAGGCGATCGCCAGTAGGGAAGCTTGCCATGCCGGCTGACCAGAGATCTGACGGGGCATCCTACGGCTCTAACCCTTTGACAATCTCAGTATCAAAGATATCGGCAGCAGGCACATCAGACTCGATATATTTCAAGTCCACCATTTTATCGACCACGGTTTGCACGGCGTCTAAATCCGGGGTGAAGGTAATGGGTGAGGGTTGCGTTTCAAAGGCCGTGAGTAAGACGTCTTCCTCGACCCGGTAGTAGTTGCCATCGGTTAGCAGCGCGATCGCGGCGGCGGGGTCAGTATTGATGATTTCAGCCGCACACTGCAGGCCCTTCAGGTAGGCTTCGACCACTTCGGGGCGATCGCTCAAGGTGGGCTCCAACACGCTGACCACAGTATTCGGCGTCATCGGTGACCACACCTCGGCATTGTCAGTCAGCACGGTGGCTTCACCGCTGGCCACAAACTGGGTGGTGTAAGGTTTGATGTGGCTTAAAATATCGACTTCACCGACCCGAAACGCATCCACCATCGCCAACAAATCATCGAAGTAAACCATTTCAAAAGCATCCGGGGCAATCCCAGCTTCTTCAAAGGCATCGACCAAAATCAACTCTAAAGTGTCGCCTCGTAAGGTGGCAATCTTCAGCTTTTCGTCTGAACTATTTGCGACAAATTCGGTCAAATCAGCGATGGACTCAACTCCATACTCGTTATTAATAATGACCTGCATGACGCCCCACCCGCCGGCAGCCGCAACCGTCTTAATGGGGACGCCACTATTAGCGGCAAAAAACGGCAAAGTAAAGGGGTTGGTACTAAAGTCAATCTGCCCTCCCGCTAGAGCCGCATTGTTATCACCCGGATTCGTAAAAAATACGGTTTCTACGGCTAAGCCATTATCGGCAAAACAGCCGGATTCAACCCCCACAAACAGCGGGGCCATATCGAGCGCAACTAGATGCCCCGCTTTCACCGGAATCAGCTCATCCGGGGCGATCGCAGCGTCTGATGATGGAGTCTCTGCCGTCTCCTCGGGGACAGACTCAGACGTGGCGCAGGCAGTCCACAGGCTGGCACCGAGGGCAAGCATCAGAAGCCGCCCTAGCAGTTGGGGAGTCGGGGGCATAGCAGTCACCTCAAGGTTGGGCAAGTGTTGTCAAAGCAGGAGCTTAGGGAACTTGATGCTATGACAGTAGATAATTTAATCGGCGCTCGCTGTAGCCAATGCCACAGTCACAGCAAGTCAAGCCTCAAAATATTGCGGCATCAGCCACTCACCGCCAACTATTTTACGGATTCAGCAAAGCCCCAGATCGCGATGTCAGCTACCGTCGTTTAGGCTGATTTCACTGACAGGGCGCCAAAGAGCTGCAGAGAGTTGGCCACCCAACCCAAGACACCGCCTTCCGCCTGCAAAATGTGCACCGTCGCGTCATGGTCTTGCGGCTCAAAGGCCGCACAACAATCATCGAGCAGCAGGCAGTAATACCCCAGATCGCTGGCATGGCGGTAGGTGGCCAGCACACAGCATTCGGTGGTGACACCGGTGATGATGAGGTGGGTGATGTCGTTGGCCCGCAACTGCTGGTCGAGAGACGTCTCAATAAAGCAAGAGTGGGCGGGTTTGTCTAACTGCGCTTCCTCTGGCAGCGGTCGTAATTCATTGATAATGGCGACCCCAGCTTCGCCTCTCACCAAAAATCGGCCCATCTTACCGCGCTGACCAATGGGCGACCCCGCATTGGCATACCGCGTTTGCTTGCTCGGTGATAAATCAGCAAGATCCGGCGCGTGACTTTCGCGGGTAAAAATAGTCTTGATTTCCATTTTTCTAGCCCAGTCAAGGAGCGACTGAATTGCCGGAATGATGGCTCTGACGGCGGTGAGATCAAGGGCTAGCTCGCTACCGTTAAATCCGTCGGGATGGCAAAAGTCATTTTGCATATCAATGATCAGTAAAGCCGTTTTTTCGAGGGGCAGATCAAAGGGGTGAGTATACGTTTTGACTAAAACCATGTAGGCCTCGACTGAGCTAAACGAACTGTATACTTTTGCGGACAACTGCGGCAACTATGAGGGTTCAAGGGTTGGGATTTCAGGATAAGCTTGATAGAATCTTTGCCATTGGTTCCTGATAACGAGATGTTAGAGGGCAGCTGCTTCAAAGAGCATTGCTTTGCGTTGGCAGAGAGGAAATTTCTACACCGATGACCACTCATCACCATCGTCCAGAATCAGAGATCGCGCTGCGGGTAAAAGCTATCGAATCGCTTTTAGTTGAAAAAGGCATTGTTGATCCGGCGGCACTAGACACGATCATTGAGCACTATGAGCATCAGGTGGGTCCCCATGTCGGTGCTCAAATTGTGGCGAAGGCCTGGGTAGACCCGGACTTTAAACGTCGGCTGTTAGCCGATGGCACTGGCGCGATCGCCGAACTCGGCCTCACGGGCTTTTCGAGTGAGCATATGATCGTCGTCGCAAACACGGCGACGGTGCACAACCTGATTGTGTGTACGCTCTGCTCCTGCTATCCCTGGGCGATTTTGGGCCTGCCGCCCACCTGGTACAAATCGCTGGCCTACCGATCACGCGCCGTCATTGAGCCCCGCAGCGTGTTGGCCGAATTTGGCCTCGTGCTGCCCGATACGGTCGAAGTGTGCGTGTGGGATAGTAATGCTGACCTCCGCTACCTGGTCTTGCCAGAGCGCCCCGATGGCGCTGAAGGATTATCCGAGGAGGCGTTGGCCGCTTTAGTCACCCGCAATGCCATGATTGGGACAGCTAAGGTAGAGCCGCCGACTTCACCCACCCCGATCGCCGCTTAGGAGGTAAATCGCATGAATGGACCGCATGATTTGGGGGGAATGCAGGGGCTCGGCGCGATTCCCATTGAGGAAAATGAGCCCGTTTTTCACAGCGCCTGGGAAGCCAAAGTGTTTGCCATGAGTTTCGCCACTTTTAGCACGTTCTTCCCTGTGGATGAGACGCGCCATGCTGCCGAGCGCATCCCCGCGGGCGAGTACCTCAGCGCTAGCTATTATGAGCGCTGGCTCGCGGCCTTAGAGTTATTGCTCACCGAGCATGGTTGGCTCACCCCCGCCGAGATTGAAGACCGCATCACGCATCTCCGCCAGACAGAGAGTTAAAGCAGTCACCAGTGTGTCAGCAACCCATCAGCTTGAAACGATGACGATTGAAACCAGTAATCAATGTATGACCGCAGCGGCTGCTAAAGCGCTGCTGCAACAAGGCCTTAGCTGTCAGGTCAACAGCGATCTGCCGCCGCAGTTTCAGGTGGGTGATTTAGTGCGAGCCAGAGTCGTGCACCCAGCCACCTACACCCGCTTACCGCGCTACGTGCGCGGCAAGGTGGGCACCGTCATGCAAGATCATGGGGTGTATGTCTTTCCCGATACGGTGGGGCAGCTGCTGGCCACGAAGCCCCAACATGTCTACAGCGTGCGATTTCCGGCGCAAGCGCTATGGGGCCCAGCGGCGCCCGCGAGTGATGCGCTCTATCTAGATCTCTTTGATGACCACCTCGAAGGGCCCTAACTCGATGACTCAGATGCCGCCGCCCTCGTCTCAGCCTCCCTTGGCCGCTGACGGCCACACCGCCGCCGATGAGCCGGTTTTTCAAGCGCCTTGGGAAGCTAAGGCATTTGCGATCGTCAATCAGTTGGCCGCCGATCGCCAATACAGCTGGACCGAATGGAACAATCAGCTCGTTCAAGAAATCGCCACGGCTGAGTCTAGCGCCACCGACTCCCGCACCTACTATGAATGCTGGCTGCAGGCCTGTGAAAAGCTACTGATCGCCAAGGGCCTGCTCGATGCTGACGCGATCGACCAAAAAGCTGTTGACCTGGCGCAGGAAATCGATGCCGATCAATGGACTGTCATTAGACCTTATCGGAAATTGAACCGATAGGATGATTCATATCAGACGCATC
>ERZ1740060.147-NODE-147-length-55379-cov-8.777764_pt1 | contig 55379 bp, 69 predicted proteins | sample MGYA00581743_ERZ1740060 | MGnify/ENA primary metagenome ERZ1740060 (study PRJEB43018, sample SAMN04849235) | marine metagenome | isolation source: floating plastic debris | place: Pacific Ocean | collected 2008-08-27 | study: EMG produced TPA metagenomics assembly... | reverse complement strand
GGGTGTGAGGGTGAATGGGTATGAGGGTGGAGGGGTACCGGGTGCTGGGTGTTGAATTTGGGTTTATGGATTTCACTTACTCCCTACTCCCCACTCCCTATTCCCTAAAGCCTAATCCTCCTCAGCAATACAGCCCATTAGCTTTTCCTCCATCGCCTTAAAATCCAAACTGCGGCCAATGCAAACCAGTTGATTGCTGGGAGAATCCTGCCATTGTGAGTCTTCGAGTTGAAAGCGCTTGCCTGTGAGTTGGAAGAAGTGTCGGGCGGGGCTTTCTTTGAACCAAAGAATGCCTTTCATACGGAACAACTCTGGCGGTAGTTGAAAGTCGAGGAACTGCTGAAACTTTTTAAGCGAGAAGGGCTGATCAGTGCGAAAGGCCATCGAGGCGAAGCCATCGTTATCGAGGTGGTCGGAGTGATGGTGGTGATGTTCGTGGTCATGGTGGTGATGGCCGTGGTCGTGAGCCTCGTGGTCGTGGTGGTGGCCGTGACTTTCGTGGTGGTGGCCGTGACTTTCGTGGTGGTGGCCGTGGTCGTGATCCTTATGATCGTGCTCATGGGCGGCTTTTTCAGCATCAGCCTGGGCCACGGCCTGATACAGGCCCTGCTCGCCCACCTTCACATCAATGATCAGCGGCAGGGGCACCTGGCCATGCTGGACATGGAGAATTTTGACATCTTCTCGAAAAGTGCGAATCCCTGCTTCTACAGCTTCCACACGTTCCGGGGAGACGAGATCGGTTTTAGTCAGCAGCAAAATGTCGCCATAGGCCACCTGGCTCATCGCCGCCTGGCTGTCGAACAGGTCGGGTTCAAAATTTTCGGCATCCACCACCGTCAGGATGGAATCCAATCGGGTCATATCCCGTAGGTCAGTTCCCAGAAAGGTCAGGGTGATCGGCAGCGGATCAGCCACGCCAGTGGTCTCAACCAAAAGGTAATCAATGCGATCTCGCTTCTCTAGCACCCGACGCACGGCCTGCATCAGATCATCGTTGATGGTGCAGCAGATACAGCCATTGGTCAGCTCCACCATGTCCTGTTCGACGGTGACCAGAAATTGACTGTCGATATTGATGTCACCAAATTCATTCACCAGCACCGCAACGCGAAAGGCATCAAAGTTCTGAAGGATATGGTTCAACAGCGTGGTTTTGCCACTGCCGAGAAAGCCCGTGATCAGGGTGACGGGCAAGCGGGTATCGAAGGGGGCAGAGGGGTTTTGCATGGGAGAGGGGGGAGTGTGTGAGTAGGGGAGTGGATGGGTAGATGGGTGGAGGGAATGAGGGGACAAGTTTCAAAATCTGTGGGAGTGTTCACACTCGTCCTAGGACAGGAGCGAGACGCGGCTACCGGCCAAACAATTGGTGAGCTGTTGGTGCAGTTGCAGTGGGTTCAACTGGCGACCGATGAAAATGAGTTGATTTTGGGGGGGAGCGTTCCAGGGTTCGGGGCTGATGCTGCAGCGTTTGCCGCTGAGCTGAAAGACATGGCGTTGGTCCTCTCCGTCGAACCAGAGAATGCCTTTGGCACGAAACACGTCAAGGGACATTTGGGCTGCGAGAAAATGCTGGAACTTTTCTACCTGGAAGGGGCGATCGCTCTTGAAGGGCACAGAGACAAATCCATCCCGAGTTAAATGGGGGGATGTCTGTGCCCGCACTTCAAGCTCCCTATCGGACAACTGAACCGGTGGAGTCCCCACGTCCAACAGGGCCGAAAGGGGTAAACAATCCGCCGCTGCCGTGAGCGAACACCGTAGGCATCGGGCTTGTTCTTTGATGCTGTGAATGTAGGTTTCTAGAGCGTTCAGCTTGTCCTCTGCGACTAAATCGGCCTTATTAAGCAGAATGATGTCGCCATACATCAACTGGTTGAATGCGACCTCACTATTGAAATGGTCTTGGGTAAAGATCTCTGCATCCACCACCGTAATCACAGAGTCCAAACGGGTGAAGGCCTTCAGCTCTGTGCTCAAAAACGTCACCATAATCGGTAGGGGGTCTGCCAGTCCGGTGGTTTCTACCACCAGGTAGTCTAGCCGTTCCTCTCGCTCCAGCACGCTATAGACCGTATCCACCAGGCTGTCGTTGATGGTGCAGCAGATGCAGCCATTGCTCAGCTCCACCATGTTTTCTTCTGCCGACACCAGTAGTTGACTGTCGATGTTGATGTCGCCAAATTCATTTACCAGTACCGCCACCTTCAAGTCGCGGCGGTTGGTCAGAATATGGTTCAGCAAGGTGGTTTTGCCACTCCCCAAAAAACCCGTGATCAGGGTAACCGGCATACCTCGCTTCGGGGTCAAGTCTGATAACACATCTAGGGCTTGAGTCATGGCTAAGCGGCCAAAATGCGGGCTTTTGACAGGAGGGCGGCCAACAGAAAAATCCCAAGTTGCGTGGCAACAATGCTGGGGCCAGAGGGCAGGTCAAACAGGGCAGATAGGAGCATGCCCATGACCGCACTCACGGCTCCCAAGCCAGCGGAGATCAGGATGTAGTGGTTGAACTGGCGGCTGAGCAGGCGAGCCGCACAGGCCGGAATCACGATAAAGGCGCTGATCAGTAAGACGCCGATCGCCTTGATAGACACGCCCACCACCAGAGACAGCAGCACAATAAAGGCAGTGCGCTGAGCGGAGACATCGACGCCCCGAGCGATCGCCATCGGCTCATGCAAAGTAAGCAGAATTTGCGATCGCAACGTCAGGCCAATGAACCCGGCACAAACCACTAGCAGCACCGCGCTGAAGGCCAGGTCCGCCTTTTGCACCGCTAACACATCGCCAAACAGTAGATGGGTAATGCCGCCCCGATACTCATCCCGAAAGCTGAGCAAAATGATGCCGATTGCCAGGGAAGAAGAATAAATAATGTTCAGCAGGGCATCGGTCCAGAGTTGCGTCCGCTCCAGGATGTAGTTCACCACCAGGGCAAATATCACTGAAAAGGGCAGCAGTACCCAGGACGGATCTAAGCTCAACAGAAACCCGATGCTAATGCCCAGCAGGGTGGAATGGCCGAGGGCATCGCTGAAAAAGGAGAGCTGCCGGAGAATCGTAAAACTGCCCAGCAAGCCCCCCATCAGGCCCGTCAAAACACTGCCCATCACCGCCCGCTGCATAAAGGGCAGTTCCAGCAGTTCGATAATGCGGGTGAGTTCGGTGGGCATGGGGGGACGTTAACAAGAATGCTTATAGCGAACCAGCTCTGGCCCATAGGCGAGGGCCAACTGCTCGGGAGCCAGCGCCTGGTCAGGGGTGCCCTCACACAGGATTCTGCGGTTCATGCAGAGGACGCGATCGCAGCTGCGTTGCACCATATCCAGATCGTGTGAAACCTGTAGAATCGCCCAGCCCTGCTCCCGCTTGAGCTGATGCAGCAATTCATAAAACTCCGACTCAGCCACCACATCTAAGCCCGCTGGGGCTTCATCCAAAATCAGCAGGGCGCGGGGACGCACCAGGCAGTAGGCCAGCAGCACCCGTTTGGTTTCTCCACCGGATAAGCTGCTGATGGGTTGATCGCGCAGTCGCCACGCTTCCACTTTGGCCAGCGCGTCTCGCACCGCCAGACGACGCGCCCGTCCCCCCGCCCAGGGCAATTGGGGTCCGACCCGATCCCAACCCCACCCCACCAATTCCGACACGGTAATAGGAATGCGGTGATCGACCAAAAAGTTCTGGGGTAGATAGGCAATCTGCTGCCGCACCGCTGGGGGCAGGTAACCCTTGGCTGAGAGGGGATGTCCCAGCACTCGGACTTCCCCCGACTGGTGGGGCAAAATGCCTAACAGCGCTTGAACGAGGGTGCTTTTGCCAGCGCCATTGGGGCCAATGATCGCGGTGTCTACCCCTGACGGTACCGTGAAGGACACGTCCTGCACGGCCGCATAGGCACCGCGATGCACCGTTAAACCCTGAACCACTAAAACTGGATCGTTCAAGCGCTAACTCCTGCCCATACAGCAAATCACCACAGCAAAAAGCACGGCTTAAAATCGTAGCCCGACCTGCTGAGGGGCCGCAGATTGAGAGACCCAGATGGGCAGCCAGGCTTGGTCTGCGCCGAAGCTAGCCGCGAGATTGTCGGCATTTTGGCGCATGATCGTCAGGTAATACTCAGGCTGAACCGCTTCGGCATCACCGGTTTCGAGGGGGTCGAACACGCTGACGCTGATATCTAGGTCACTGGCGATCGCATCAAAGGATTCGCCTCCCACTTGGGGTTCCGTCAGAACCGTTTTCAACCCTTCCGCTTTCACGGTTTCCATCACGCGCTTCACATCTTCGGGTGAGGGACTGTCTTCGGGAATACCCACCAGGGTTTCCGACTCTAGCCCATAGCTCTCAGCAAAGTAACCGGCAAAGTCATGGAAGACCACAAAGGTCTGCCCTTCAAAGGGTGCTAGCTTTTCGGTGATCTCGGCATCCAGGGCTTCCAGCTCAGCGATAAACGCTTCGGCATTGGCGGTGTATTCGGCTTCCCCCTCTGGATCAGCGGCAATCAGCCCATCTCGAATGTTTTCCACCTGCTCAATTGCCAGTTTGGGGTCTAGCCAGACGTGGGGATCATATTCACCGTGGGCGTGACCATGGTGGTCATGATCGTCGCCGTGTTCCTCGCCTTCAGCATGGGCCTCGCCTTCAGCGTGATCGTGCTCATCACCGTGGGCGTGCTCTTCCTCATGATCATGCTCATCGCCATGGGCATGTTCTTCCTCATGATCATGCTCATCACCATGGGCATGTTCTTCCTCATGGTCATGCTCCTTCTCTTCAGCATGACCATGATCATCGTGCTCTTCTTTTTCTCCATGGCCATGGTCGTCGTGCTCATCAGCAAAGGCCAAGACGTCCAGCCCTTCGCTGGAGTCAATAATCACCAGCTCGGCATTACCGGCGTTGTCGATCATGTCATCCAGGAAAAACTCGATTTCCAGGCCATTTTGGATCAGCACATCGGCGTTGGCGATCGCTTGAGCGTCACCGGGCGTGGCCTGATAATCGTGGACACCAGTGTTCGTCGGCAGCAGTTGCACCACCTCAGCCCGATCGCCTGCCACTGCGTTGGTGAATTGGGTGATGGGCAAGAACGTCGTCACCACCTGCAGCACATCTTCCGAGGCGGCAGTATCTGTAGAATCAGCCTCACTGGTGGCCGAAGGCGCAGTGCAACTGCCCAGAGCGAAGGCGATCGCGCCTACGGTCACCAACGAAATTCGTTGCAGATTACCGGAAACAAGGCTCGAAAAGGAAAACTGGGTCATAACAATAATTCTCTTGAGAATTTGAAAAGGAACGTCAATATATCGCCGGTTAGCGTCACCAGTCAGCTACTTTTGCCGCAAAGCAAGGGCAGCCTCTTTCGCAAAGTAGGTCAAAATCAAATCAGCCCCGGCCCGCTTCATGCTGGTCAGGGTTTCCAGCATCACCGCTTGACCATCTATCCAGCCCTGTTGAGCCGCCGCTTTGATCATCGCGTATTCGCCACTGACGTTATAGGCGGCGACCGGCAGGTTGGTGTGCTGCTTAATGCGATAAATCACATCCATATAGGCTAAGGCGGGTTTTACCATCACCATGTCCGCCCCTTCAGCGATGTCCAGATCCACCTCTTTCAAGGCTTCTCGGGTATTGGCCGCATCCATCTGATAGGTCTTCTTATCGCCAAACTTCGGAGCCGAATCCAGGGCATCCCGAAACGGCCCGTAGTAGGCCGAGGCATATTTAGCGGAGTAGGCAAGAATGCCAACGTTAATCCACCCTGCCGCATCCAGTGCCCGACGAATGGATCCCACACGGCCATCCATCATGTCCGACGGGGCCACAAAATCAGCCCCCGCCTCCGCTTGCATGACAGCTTGCTTCACCAACACCGCCACAGTTTCGTCGTTGAGAATCTCCCCGTCTTTGACAATGCCGTCGTGGCCCTCACTGCTGTAAGGATCTAGGGCCACATCGGTGAACACCAGCATGGTGGGGACGGCTTGCTTGACCGCACGGATCGCCCTAGGAACCAGCCCATCAGGGTTGTAGCTTTCGGTGCCGGCGTTGTCTTTTTGGGCTTCGGGAATGAGCGGAAATAGGGCGATCGCCCCAATCCCCAGAGCATGGGCTGCTTCTACTTCGGCCAGCAGCAGGTCTAGGGTGTAGCGATGGCAACCGGGCATGGAAGGCACCTCTTGCCGCTGGTTTTCACCCTCCATCACAAACAGCGGATAAATAAAATCGTCCACCGTCAATACGGTTTCGCGCACCAGCCGCCGCAGCGTCCCATTGCGCCGGAGCCGACGCGGGCGGTGGGGTTGGGCGATCGCCGATTCAGCAACGGGAGCGGCATCTGCCGCCTCAGCAACGGCGCTAACAGGTTCTGCCGGGGTAGATTGGGTCAGCATTGGCAACAGAAATGCGGTAGATTTGAGAATGATTATCGTTTCTAAGTAATCTACACTAAAGCGCTGCGACTCAATCCGAAGAAATTTTGAAGTCTGCCATGTCTGATGCCTCCTCGACCCGCCGCACCCCTGCCCAAAAAGCCGTGCTGGCCGCTTTGCAACAGCATCGTCAACCGCTGTCGGCCCAGGTGCTTCACAGCGAGATGCGATCAGAGCATTCCATTGGTCTAGCGACGGTGTATAGATCGCTCGATGCCCTGCAAAAATCGGGCTTGATTCAGCACCGGATCACCCTAGAGGGCACCACGCTTTACAGTCTGGTGCAGCACGATCGCCACTGCATGACCTGTCTGCATTGCAATCAATCTTTTCCCATCAACACCTGCCCCGTGGCGGATTTGGAAGCGCAGCTCCAGCACTCTAATAAGTTCAAAATCTACTATCACACCCTGGAATTCTTCGGCCTCTGTGAATCCTGTTCAGCCCAGAGCGAATAAACGAAGCATCTGATGCCTCAGACGTGACTCAACACTAACGGTGCGACAATGCGGCCCATTGCTGTGCGATTCTCGTTCCGAGACGCTGTGCGATCGCCCCTAAACCTATTTATCTCTGCCTGAAATCGTTCTTTGCATTATTGAAGTGCCAGAAGCAAGCCTAAAATTCAACCATCTGACAGCATTAATATCAACTAGCTTTTTCGGCCTTTTCTGAAGGGGAGAGCTATGCGCCATCAGTACACCGTGTGATAGATGCAACTCAGCAGTCTATGTGTACTACAGCCAAAATATGAGGAAAGTTTCTGGCGATCGGGCGGATGCAGGTGAATATGCAGAAAGTTTCGGCCTATCTACCCAAATAGGGGTAATGTGTGGAAACTTTCTATCTAACAAGATTGTTAGCTAACTATCACAATGCAGAGTATTGATTTTCAAGGCATTACATTTATTCCTGATCTACCAGTATCTACATACTCTATTCAAAAGATTGAAGACACCGAGGCTCGGCTTGGATTTAGGTTCCCAGAAGATTACCGAGAATTTATCAATACTGTAGGTATAGGTGAAACTGAGTTTCATTTAAGAGCATTGCCTCTTCAAGATAGTTATTTGTTTGAATCAGGTGAGCTTGCATTGCATTACTGGTTTTGGGATAAAAGCTCTAATGTTTTGACACGGGCTCATGCTGCAGAGTGTGTGAGTTTTTTTGATAGCGCTGATGGTGACCAAATTATTTTTCATCCTTCTGATCGGAATCGCTGGTTTATCCTACCGGATGGAGAAGAGGAAGTTACTGTGGTTTGCTCGTTCCAGCAACTTTATCAGTATTATTTGCAGATCTACGATGATTTGTCAGAGCCATTTCAATTTAAGGTGTGGCCATGGTCTATGATCTAAAAAGTCAGTATAAGGGACGCTCGAACCATCCGAAAGTTTGAGCTTTTTAAAAGCTTTCTCGCGCCCCTGACTGTCAGCCGTTATGCAGCCAGAAAATTTGGTTCTATGGTCAGCAAGGAACTCTTCTTCTAGTAATTATCGTAATTAATAGTTTTCGTATACGCACTATTTTGGCTGGCTACATTTATTTTGAATTCCTCATAACCAATCGTTGGAAAACACTTCTGAGTTTGGCAATGCTAACTATGATCTGGATTAAGACAGATAGCAGTCTTAAATCGATTTTACTGAAGAAACTAAAACCGGAAGTCGGAATTGGGGGCTAGCCCCCAAACCTCCCGAAAGGGAAAGCGGGTTGGGTCGTGCATGCGCACGGCAAGACGTAAGTGGCAATTCAAAATCAGCCAAATCCTTTACCTTGCGCTGTCTCCGTCCACAGCAGCACTTCACCCTGACTGCCCCCAGCGCAGATCGCTCCCCCTTGGGGATGCCAAGCCAGACAAGAGAATCCACCAGCTGCGCCCTGCAGGATCTGAGTGAGGCGACCCCCTTTGCGCCAGAGGCAGAGACAGCCATCGTCAGCCGCAGAGGCCAGGAGTAAGGACTGCGGTTGAAAGGCGATCGCCCGCACCATGCCCTGATGTTTCTCTAACACTTGGGGATGCCAACCTACCGATGCATCGGGATCTTTGGCCCAAATAACAACATCCTCACCACTGACGGAAGCCAGCAGCGACGCTGCCGTTTTGGACCTGGACCAGGCCAACTGTCGAACTTTCCCCGGAAAGCCCTGCATCCGCCAGGGATAGGGATTGTCGTTAGTCCACACCAGGACTGAGCGATCGTTGTTGCCAGAGGCCAGGTAGGTGCCATCCAGGGACCAAGCGATCGCCTCGCTGGCACCGCCAAGTTCCTGCTCGGTTGGGTCGTCATCCCAGGTCTGTCGTTGCCAGGTTTTGAGGGTTTGATTGCCCGCGACGGCAAGGCGATCGCCCTGGGGGTGCCAGGCCAGATCCAGCACTGAGGAAGTCTCGAAGTTCAGGGTCGTGATTACCGATTGGGTGGTGGCATCCCAGACCTGGGCATAGCGCCCCAGACTAAAGGCCAGTTCAGGGTGGCGGGGATTCCACTGCAGGCGATCGATCCAGGCGCGGGGATGCTCTAAAGCCGTCACCAGGGTAAACGTGCTGTCCTCCCATCGCCAGATCCACACCGTGCCCGACTGTCCACCCGCCGCCAGAAATGTACCATCGGCGGAGATCGCCAGGGCATCCACCGAAGCTCCCTGGACCTGCTGCAACACGGTCGTTTCACCGGTCTTGGCGTCGTACTGCACCACTTCTCCAGCGGCAGAACTGGCGGCCAGCCAGGTGCCATCGGGTGACCAGGCGATCGCCGTCACATAATCCGACAAGGTCTTGTACCAGGTGCGTTCAAAGAAGGTCCGGGTCTTGGTGCTAGGCATAAGAGTGGGGAGGAGCAGCTTCTAAAAGTCGAAATTCACACGAAATCCGGCATTTCAAGTTCGGAGTTCGGAATGCGGAAGTCAGAAGGGAAATGCATTCCGAACTCAAAATTCTGAATTCCGCTTTGTCTTCATGGGTTGACCAAACAAGCCCGAAAGTCCTCGGCCAGATTCATCTGCTCTAGGTTGCGACCAATGAAAACCAGCTCATTTTTGCGCGTTTCGTCCGGTTTCCAGGGGCGATCCTGACGACCATCGAACAACATGTGAATGCCTTGGAAAACAAAGCGATTCTCTTCGCCAGCCATGTTGAGAATGCCTTTCATGCGAAAAATATCGGGGCCGCGATCGCGCAAGAGTTCGCTTAGCCAGGCATCGAGCTTTTCGCCATCCAGTTCCCCCGACTCGACTAGGGCCATGGAGCCGACGGTCTCGTCATGTTCGTGGGCTGTTTCGTTCAAAAATTCTGGATCAATTTGAAGCGCATTATCCAAGTCAAAGGCACTCACCCCCAGCAGGGCATCCATCTCGATTTGGGCATCGTGGGTGCGGTAGATTTTGGCCATGGCATTCATCCCCCGAATCCGCTGCTCAAGTTCGGCTAGCTCCGCTTCCGTCACCAGGTCAATCTTGTTCAGCAAAATCACATCGGCAAAGGCAATTTGCTCCACGGCTTCATCCGCTTCCCAATGCTGTCCAATATGATGGGCATCCACCACCGTCACCACCGCATCCAACTGGGTTTGGGTTTGCACCTCATCATCCACAAAAAAGGTTTGAATCACCGGGGCCGGGTCGGCTAACCCCGTGGTCTCAATCACCAGATGGTCAAACTTATCGCGCCGCTTCATCAGGTTGCTAATGATGCGAATCAGGTCACCCCGCACCGTACAGCAGATGCAGCCGTTATTCATCTCAAAGATTTCTTCATCTGCATCCACCACCAATTGGTTGTCGATGCCCACCTCACCAAACTCATTCACAATTACCGCCACTTTCTTGCCATGCTCATGGGTGAGGATGCGGTTCAATAGGGTTGTTTTTCCGGCCCCCAGGTAGCCCGTCAGCACGGTCACGGGCACGGTCGTGAGATCGTCGGTGGGATTGGCGGCAGCGATCATAAACAACTCCTGACGATAAGCAAATTGATAATGATAATCATCGCATCGAGTCAGAAGAGTTAATGCAACCCTTCGGCTCAGCTTTAGCTTTATCCATACTTGACCAGATGACAGCGTCGCACAGGTCTGGAACGGTTTAGCGATCGCTTTGACCCCAGGTTAATGATTAAGAATGGGCCATTTCACGGAAAACCTCTGGGGGTTTGCCAGGCGTAGGGTCTGTTCTTATCCACTTGTGTGCTGAAACCCTGAACTGACATCACAAGAACGCACCATCTCCTGTATTAATGGTGCGTTTACCTAAAGGCAACTTACCCTAAGCGGACAATGTATTTCTTCGGCATAGGGAGAGTGCTTTTCGTCTTTTGACGATGCCCTACACAACTCTGTTGCCTACCCTAATTCTTAGTCCTGCCGCTGCACTAGGGGCTGTCATCAACTAAAACGTAGGATCTTTATGGTGCAACAGTTTCAGCCCCTAGGGTTGCTTTAAGGGATGATGCAATTGTCTTGGGATAACGATAAACTTGAACGTTGACAGGTGCATCATTTCGTAACCGAACCAGGACTTATTCATGAACGCCCTCAAAACTTCCGCAACGATGCTGGCTGGCTGTTTACTCAGTGTGGGCCTAGTCGCAACGGTTGCCCCACAGGCACGTGCCGATTATGAAACCTTTACGATAGAACCTGGTTTTCTCCCTGACCCTCTCATTGGGACTGGCATATCGGGGGGTGGGGACCTCGTGGAAGGCTGTGGCTATGTTGCGGGTGTCGACAGCCCGGATCACATTCTGTACATCGATGCACACTTCGATTATTTGAGACTCTATGTCGATTCTCCTGGTGATGTCACGCTGTACATGGAGAACCTGGATACAGGTGAAATCATCTGTGTTGATGATTCAAATGGAACACTGCTTCCTGACTTCAGTAGTGAGTGGCCAGTTGGAACGTACTACATTTGGATTGGGGATTTTGACCAGGCTGGATATCCCTATGAGCTTTACATCACAGAGTTCTAGGCAAAAGTTCAGGTCCATAGGACCTTTTGGCTTTATTCAAGGGAAGCGATCTGAATCCAGTAGAACCTACGCAGCCATACTGATTAACAAGGGGGTTTAAACCCCTTACCTGGACAAAACGTCAAGGATTCCGTAAAGCCTGTCTAGTAGAAGCGCTAATCGTTTTGTTAGCGCTTCTACTGCGTCGCTAAGACAGCAGCAAATGCTTGGTCAAAATCGCCATCACCTCTCCAGCACGGCCAGTGGGCAACGGCTTGCTCCAGTCATTGGGCTCGGCATAGCCCAGCTTATGCAACACCCGAATCGTGTTTTGCACGGCGGTTAAAGATCCCAACAGTAAATGCCGGACCGTTTCGCGATTGGGGGCATGGGTTTCCGAATCACTGGGAGCGGCTTGGGGAATCGCGACTGAACCTTCTTGAAACATAATTGGGTTGACTCCGGTTGAACAAAATAGGCAACCAGAACCCAAAAACCTAGCTCCCCGCTGGCAAGAGACAGCAGGGAGCTAGGGGCAAGTAACATACCACTAGCCCCCAAACTGCCGATTCAGTTTGGAGGTTAGCCGTTCACGGGTGCTGCAACATCCGTGGACGGTGCTCGATTTTTGAGCCCTGTGGAAAACCTCCGCCCTTTGGGAGCATGAGGTTAGCGAGATAGGCTACCGGACAAACATGTAAGACCCCGATTAGTTCTGGATCTGGGGTGATTGGGTGGGAAGACCTGGGAAGAGGCGGGAAGACACGCTACGCTTAGGCTTGAGGCCCGGACGCGCCGCTGAGGAGTGATTGCACGCCACCGCGCAGTTCTGGATCTGGGGGCGAGATGCCGCAGAGTAGTTTCGGATCGGGGGGTTGTGACAGTTTTGGGGTAACGCCCCAGGACTGATGGCGAGTTTTAATCACGGATGCTGGAGACCTATTTGGACTCGTGCCCGTTTGCGGCGGCGAGGGTCGCTACGGATGGCACTATCCTGGCGGCGTCAAAGCCGTTTGCCGATTTGTTGGGCTACAGCCTGGAAGAGTTTGTGGGGCTGAGATACCAGGAATTCACCCACCCGGATGACGTGGGGCCGGACGTGGCCAAGCATCAGGCGCTGGTGGCTGGGGATATCAGCAGCTACGGGATGATGAAGCGCTATCGCCACGTGGACGGGCACTACATTCACGTGAGGCTGGAGGTGGGAATTGACCGGGCCACCAACAATGCCTGGGCTTGGGTGCAGGACATCACAGAGGACCGCAAAACGGTCGAGACTGCAGCCCTGTTTAACGCGGTCACTCAGGCGATGCAGGATAACGAGTTTGAGCGGCACTATCAGCCGATCGTGGACCTAGCTACGGGCCATACGGTAGCGTTTGAAACGCTGATACGGTGGCCGATTGGGGACTATATGCGGCGGCCCGACGAATGGCTGCCTAAGCTCACTGACGACCTGATACCGGCCCTGGATGCGTGGATGCTGTTTGGCACCTGCCAGGACCGGCTGAACTGGTTGGGAGAACAGGCTTTTGCGGTCAATATCAACCCCAAAAGCCTGAAGTCAGCCAGCTTTGTAGACCAGCTAAAGGCGACCCCGGCCCGCGTGGGCGTGAACCCCCAGGACATCTGGTTTGAGATTGTGGAAAGCTCCGCCATCTTGGATGAGGACTGGGTGAAGCTGATCGCCGAACTGCAGGCCCTGGGCCACCGGGTCGGCGTGGATGACTTTGGGGCAGGCTACAGCAACCTGGTGGCTCTACTGGTCTACGGGGCTGATATTTACAAGTTTGACAAGTCGCTAATCAACGAACTGACCGGCCCGTACTGCGAAGCGGCGCAGATGATACGGGCAGTGGTGTCGCTGAAGGGGACCAAGCAGTTTAAGACGGTGGCCGAGGGCATCGAAACCGCTGAAATGGCAGAGCTGGCGAGGGCTCTGGGTGTCGATTATGGTCAAGGCTATCTATACAATCGCGCCAAGCCCCTGAAGTGCTTTATGCCTGTGGTGGCTTAGGAGGTTGTGGGCGTTGGGTTGCGCTGTACTGGGGCTAGCCTACGGCTAGACGCCTTTGTTTACAAAGGTTGTGGCGAAGCAGCCGCCACAGACTAGGGCCAGAATGCCGGAAGTGATGAACGCGCCCTCGTCTAACTCCTCTGGGTCGAGGCGGGTAGAGACTGCGGCATATAAGAAAAGGAGGGTCAGGGCTCCGGTAGTGATGCGTATAAAGGTTTTCATTATTGTGAATTAGGTTGATTGGGTGGCGTGAGACCTTTACGGGCAAGGTCGCGATCGTTGAGAGCGAAAAACGAGGGGGCAACGAAGCCTGGAATTACCGGAATATTGTCTAACGTCAACCTCTGGTCGCCTTGCGTCATAACGGTTTTGGGCTCAAGGCCCAGGGCTGTCACGATAGCCTGATTTCGAGCCCTGGAGTCTGAAAAAGACATCAATACATACGGTCGTCTTTTGGCTATTTCGGGATTGGTAACTCTAATCAGGTCTCGATAGGCGTTTTGGAGTGAAGTGATAGTCGCACCAATCTCCTCTGAAAGATACTTAGGCCGCTTTACTTCTTTGAAGCCAAGTTCTGAGAACCACTGTTCAAACTCTGGCCATTGATAGCTTTGGAAGTTGGGAGCCGCTGCTATAGCCTTGCCTGCCTTCACAGACCCCGCGCCGCTTATGTTCTCCTTGAATAGCGGCTTGATAAGGCTTTCGCGGTCTTGCTCCATCCCATAAATGTGAGCGGAAACCTTGTCGTAGGCAAAAAAGAATCCTTCTAGGCTGCCTTCATCCCAGAAGAGGGGATTTGAATTCTCAAACTGTAGTCGCGCCCAACCTGGGACGTTGACCATCGTTTAAAGGACCGTTTAAACGGGTTAGAGCATCGCTTAAAGGATACCCAAACTCACGGGAAGGGTGTGTGACAGTTGCCAGTATTTAGGGAGAGTGAGGAGCTTAAGAATCAGCAGAAAACAGAGATTTTAGGGCCTGAATCAGCCCTTCTGATCCGTTCTGATCCCTTTTTTGATCCGTTCCGATCCGTTTTTCTGATCCCTGACCTCAGACTTCAGCGCAAACTGTCACAGCCTAAGCTCCGTTAACGGGGTAATGCCCAGGTCGCTCTGCGGCCAATCCGATGTCGGCAGGCCCCCGAGCCAGAAGTTCGCAAAAGTACTTCCTAGCCAACGGCGGCATCCCGTCTAACAGTTTGTCGAGCGTGTAAGTGGAAACGCCCTGCCGCCCATTTTTAAAGGTGCTGATTTGCTGCTTGCTAACTCCTGTCCGCCTAGATAATTCGGCTCCGCTCAGCCTGAACTCAAAAAGAGTTCGCCGAAAGGCTTCAGAGGATTCCATTCCGGTAAATACACGAACACACTCAATTCATATCCAATAAACCCTTCTATAGCAATGAGTTCAGGCGTACTGGCGACTCACCTTTAGTGTTCATTATTTTATGAATATGTTGCCTTTTTAGTTGATTTGTTCATTTGAATTAATCATAATTTATTGAACAAGTTAAGGGAGAAGGGACGGTGATCACGGCGGCGCACATTAGATATGCCACGGGCAGGCAGTTGGCTGCTCTGCTTGGGGTTACGCCTCAGTCGGTGTCGGACTGGACTCAGGGGAAGCGATACGTCTCCGGCCAGGTTTTACGGTGTGCTCGTGAACTGGGGATTTCCGTCGAAACCGTATCCGAAGGCTTCGATCTGCGAGCGGCGGACACGGCGGAGGCTCGTAGGTTAAGGGCTGAAATCAAGACTTACCTCGCGTGCAGAGAGGCGGCTTGATGAGATTTGCTGACGAATGGTTTTCTGGGTCTGATTTGGCGGGCTTGCCTGGGGTTCCGGAAGGAAGATCCAAGGTGACAGCCAAGGGGAACCGCGAAGGGTGGCAGGCACGCAGTCGCACCGGTAAAGGCGGTGGGCTTGAGTACCACATCGACTCCCTACCCCAAGAGACTCGCGATCACATCATTCACCAGCGCTGCGACGACGCCCTCCCCAAAGCCGTCGAGGCCCCTCCCACCAAGAAAGAACGCCGCCAGCGGGCCAAGCTCGAAATTCTTGACTATATAAATAAGTGGTGCGACGCCAAAAGCATCGGCAAGCGAGTCGAGTGTGATACCGCCTTTGCCGCTGCCTATAACGCCCACGAAATCGATTTCCCTGATTGGATCTATGAAACGGTTAAGCGCCTGAGCCGCTCCACCGTCTGCGAATGGCGCAAGGCCCTAAAAACCGGAGCCCCCACCGCACTACAGGGGAACTACGGCACCAACAAAGGCCAAAGCATCATTAACTCTTGGCCTGAATTTGAAGACTATTGCGTCGGCGCACTCTGCGAACACCCCCACATCGGCGCGGCCATGCTGCGACTGGGGCTGATTTCCCGATTTGGGAAAACCCATGCCGGAGCTATCCCCAGTGAAACCACCGTGCGGAACTGGCTGAATGGCTGGAAAGAACGCCACCCCGCCGAATATATGCTGATTGCCGACCCAGACGGCTATCGCAATAAGTTTGCCAGCAAGGCCGGAAGCCGAAGCGAACGGTATAAGTACCCCAATCATTGCTGGGAGCTAGACAGCACCTGGGGTGATGTGATGCTGCAGCCTTTCGACTGGCAGCAAGGCCAGCCGGGGAAACCCAAGCGCTACACCATCGTCGGCTGCATTGATGTCTTTACCCGGCGCGTGCGGATGCTGGTATCGCCCACCAGCAAAGCCGCCTCAGTGGTGGCCCTGCTGCGCCGCTGCATCTTGGAATGGGGCATCCCCACCCAAATCAAGACGGACAACGGCAAGGACTACACCGCCACCCATGTGAAGCAGGCGATGCAGGCCCTGGAAGTAGAGCAGGTGCTGTGCCCGCCCTTCTCTCCGGACCATAAACCCCACATCGAGCGGTTCTTCAAGACGTTTAACCACGGTTTGATTGAGTTAGAGCCAGGGTATGTCGGCCATGACGTGGCTCAACGCAAGGCTATCGAAGGTCGGAAGAGCTTTAGTCATCGCTTCGGCGGCAAAAAAGACGATAGCACCGAGTTGTTAGCCAGCCCTCAGCAACTGCAAAAGTTCTGCGATCTGTATTGCCAGCACATCTATGGCACCAAGGTGCATAGTAAAACCCGCATGGCTCCAGAACATGCGGCCCAAGGATTCATCAAGCGCGAGGTGCCAGACCCTGAAAGCCTGGCCAATCTGATGCTGCCCGGTGGAACCCGCACGGTTAATGATGCGCGAATCCGCCTGAACAACACGGTTTATCTGGCTCCAGAGCTGGGCGGGGTGCGGGGCCAGGTCCACGTGCGGATGCCGGACGACATGGGCTTAATCCATGTGTATGAGGATGCGGGCTGCACGAAATTTATCTGCACGGCTGAGGCTCCAGAGCTGACCGGCAATAGCCGCAAGGTAATCGCCCTGAAAACCAAGCAGGTGGAGAAAGCCACCACCCGCGCTCATGTGAAAGCGGCCAAGAAAGTGGCCAAGCAGCAAGACAGCAAGGGCATCGGCGCGGAGATTCGCGACCATCTACTGGCCGAAGCCACCACCCTGGCCGCCATGCCCCAGGGCAGCGAAGTAGAACAGACCGCAGCGTTTGAAGCGGCGGCAGAAATCAAGAAAGACTTAGAACCCAAGGCGGTACCGCTACACAACCCCGATCGCGCCCGACTGATGGCCGAGGGGGCCGCCTATGAACAAGACTTGGCCGATCAGCAGTGGAAGCAGGAATGGCTTAACGACCCTGCCCGTGTGTACTTTCGCTGTTGGCGTCGGTTGAGCTGGGGCAAGCCAGTGGCCGAACGCGACCTGGTGGAAATGGTGAAATATCGCCGTACCGCTGAAGGGACGCGTACAGCTGAGTCAGTGGCGGAAAACTGCCCCATTGATGGGGCGGATCCACTGGCGGCCTATGACTCGCCAGACAAGGGGGTGCAAGTGGGCTGACAAACAAAAGGGGCCGCTATTGCTGCCCCTCAAAAACCTTATGGAACAACGATAACCGATGAAATCCCAAGTTGTACAGACTGAAAACATGAATAGCCTGCAAACCGCGTTTGCACGGCTGGGAGACAGAAGCCAGGACATTCCCCGCATGGGGCTGGTGTTTGGATTTGCGGGAGCAGGAAAGACCACGGCCACAGCTCGCACGGCGGTATCGGCTGGGGCGCTGTATCTGCGCTGCAGTCCGGTTTGGACGCCATCGGGCTTACTCGATGACCTGGCCAAGGAGCTGCGGGTGAATACCTACCGCAGAAACCAGGCAACCCTTAGGGCAGTAGTGGACGTGCTCGACCAATCGCGGCGGGCGGTTTTCTTGGACGATTGCGACCAGCTCTTTGTCTGTAACGAACCCCTAAAGCTGTTTGAGTCAATCCGCTATATCCACGATCAGGCGAATGTACCGCTGCTGTTTGTGGGTCAGGAAACCTTTGAAAGCAAGATACGGCGGTGGGAGCAGCCACAGCGGCGCATCAGCGAAATCATCGAATTCAAGCCGCTGAGCCTGGACGATGCGGCGGCGATCGCTCAGGCGCGATGTGAGGTGGAGGTCACCGAAGACCTGCTGGCTCAGCTGCACAAGGAATGCGACGGCAGTTGCGGGCGCATCGTGGTGGGTCTGTCTGCCATTGAGAAGCTGGGCCGCCAGCAAGAAATCAAACGGGTTGACCTCGACCTATGGAAGCAATCAGGGCTTCGCTTCTTCCTGCAAATGCAACGACTTAGGAGCTAGTAAGGACCGATGGGCGTGGCAAGACGATCTAGGCAATCTCTCTCTCAGACTCTGCTGTGGCTAAATATTCGCGATCTGGGCGAATTTTCACTTACTCGGCTGCAGCGACTGGCTAATGTGAGCTATCGCGAGGTTTATCGCTATACCCAAGAGCTGATCAAAGGCGGGTATATCGATGAGTTAGGCGAAGCGCCCCAGGACCGGGCGGTACATCCGATAGGACGGGGCCCGAATATCTATCGACTGGTGCGGGATACCGGGCCAAAGCCAGTGCGCTACTACCTAGAGCGCGATGAGCTTATAGACCCCAACTTGCCGGACTGCCCAACCTCAGATCCGATGGACCGCTGCTGGCAGGCGATACGTATTTATGGGCAGCGATTTACAGCGGCCCAGATAGAAGAGGTGGCCGACCTGAAGCATCGTGAATGCCTGGATTATTTGCGCCGATTTATTAAGTGCGGCTACGTGCGGAAGCTGAGCCCGCCAACAAGGCCACCGGTATACAGACTGATTCGCAATAGCGGGCCGCTGTGCCCAATGTTCTCGAAGGGTGGGAGCTGCTTTGACCCCAACACCCAAGAGAGACACGAGCCCGATCAGCCGCTGACCTAAAAAACAGCCCGCCTTCGACTCCGCTCAGGCTGAGGGGGTTGAGGACGGGCCTTGTAACTCTAACCAAAGGATAAGTGATGGAAGCTCTAACCGATACACTGCGATTTCGAGCCAAGCTGCAACTCGTTCAATTGCCGCTGCCCTGGTTTGTGGGGGTACGGGGGGCTTTTGGCTTTCAGATACGCTGCAAGTTTCGGACTTACCCCCAGGCTAATGACCATGTTTTGAAATGGGTGGCAGCGGGCTTTGAGCGAGACAACATCAGCGTCAGTCATGTGGACGATGGCGCGGAGTTGTGGGATCTGGAATGGGCGATCAACGCGACGCGCTATCGCCGCCAGGTGGAGCAAGGCAAGCTCAAGCCCAATTTGCAGGCCCTGAAGGTATTGCAAGAGCAGATTCAGCGGCTATATGAGGAAGTCTTTTTGCTCTGTGAGCTACGGGGTTGGGCGGTGGAGCAGAGAACGGGAGATGGCGGCTTGATTCGGTTTGTGATATCGCCGAAGCCGGAGAGCCACCAACAGCACCTCTTGGCAGGGGAAACCCACCCCGCCCTGCGGGCACCCCTCCCAGGAGGGGATGGGGACTTTTCCCAAATTTGGGAAAAAGATCGAGCCGCTCAATTGCCAGAAGACCTATGGAAAGGAGATCGGCTTGAGGTTGATGGCCGGATTGGCACCATCGAGGGCTTTATCGGATCCCCCGCAGAAGGGGTGTCGATGCTTTGGGATGACTACCCCAGTCATCCTCTAAACCTGTGGTTTAAGGATGCACAGGAAATCTCGGTGGTCAGCCGCGCATCTCGGACCTATGGCTACCTAGAGGAGGCGGGCTGATGGCCGGGACTGCCGACTGGCTAGGGGTTTTAACCCAGCGGTGCGAGGCAACCAGCGACGCTCAGGTCGGTCGTGAGCTGGGTATTGCCGCCTCAACAGTAGGACTAGTCCGGCGCGGCAAGTACGGGGCCTCTACCGACTCGATAGAGCAATTGGTGCGCGGCAGGTACATGGCTGAGGCCGTTAACTGTCCAGCACTGGGGTTTGAGCTGACGAGAGATCGCTGTCGAGCCGTTCAAAAGGGGGATGTGTCGGCCCCTACTCACATGAAATCGGCACTGCGGGAAACCTGTCCCACCTGCCCTCATTATCTACAGCCGAAAAAGTCATGACCTATCGAAATCGCCACCCTTGGACCCCAGAAGAAGACGCGCTGCTGTTGGCGCGGTATGACGGCACAGAACACTGCGCGGCTCTGCTGGCGGAAGAGTTGGGGCGCACGACTGTGGCGGTTCGCGGTCGCTGCTCCGGCATTGAGTTGGTGCCCTTAAAACGCCGCTGGACACCAGAAGAGGATCAGTGCCTTCGGAACGAGTATCCGAAGCGAGACGTATCGGCTGTGGACTTGGCGCGGCGACTGGGGCGGACAGAGGCCGCTATCCAACAGCGGGCTTGGCATTTGGGCGTTAGTGCCAAGGCTTGGACGCCAGAGGAGGATCGGGCCGTGATGGCTGTATCTGGGGTGTATGGCGGCGCGGTCAGGGTGGCGTCGGAGATTGGCCGCACGGCAGCGGCGGTTCGGCAGCGGCGAATCTGGCTCAGCAGCCAAGACAAACAGAGCGCTTAAAGACCGTTGAAACCTGATTTAAGGAGCAATGCAATGACCGTTAAAACGATAGATCCCAAGGTGCGGTTACGGGCAATGTTGAAGCGGCTGGTGATAGAGCTGGGCTACTTAGAGTCCTGCAAGCCAGAAGACTTTCCTGGCTATTTGCTTCAGGTTGTGGCCAGTCAGCTCAACGTAGCGATTTCAATTCTTACTCATCTCACTTGTGACGAGCAGGGGGAGCTATGAGCGTCAGGGTGCAATCTACCGGAGTTTGGCGGTGGCCGCTGGCGGCGAGTTTGGCTTTGCTGCTGGTGTTTGCGGCCTGTGATGACGATGACGGTGATGGGGCTCCGGTAACGGACTGGGCTCCGGCCTATCGGTTGAGTTTGGTGGAATTTGATGACTAGCGCGGTATTGCCAGGGCAGGCACAAGACCTGCCCCTACAAGGGGATGGGCCGAAGGGGTTGAGCCATGAGGCGGTGTTGGCACTGCTGATCAATCGGCAGGGCAGGGCTTTGGGCGTGACAGCGCGAGAGGCGGTGCAATCACTGGTCGAAGTTTATGACAGCGGCAAGGCCCGCCAGTTCCGACAGTTGGTGATGGATTTGCGCGATCGCGGTTGGCCGATTTGCTCCACTGCCGCCGATGGCTACTTTTGGCCCAGTTCGGTGGAAGAGTTGAAAGCGGCGCTGAATTGGCAACGGAGTCGAGAGATCGCCACGCTCCGCCAGATTGGGCGGCAACAGCGGTGGGGGGCTCAGGTGCTGGCGGGGCAGCAGAGTTTGGGGGACATGGAGGCGTTGACGATGCCCGCTGAGTTGGGGAGCCAGGGAGCAGGGGAGCCCTCACCCCCAACCCCTCTCCCAAACCTGGGCGAGGGGAGTGAGGCGGATGGGTTTGCGGTGTTGGCGGCGGAGATTCCGAAGGATCTCTGGGATGCGGCTGAGGACTGGATGAAGGACAAGCCCGGGTGGACGCGCGATCGGGTAGCGGCTGCGGCGATGTCTCTGTTTTTGATGCAGAAATCGGGCTGCGACCCAAGCGTGACGCGGATTTATTTAGACACGTTGGACCTAGGGTAATGACAACAAACACTGACTGGTTTAATCAATTACCTGATGAGGAGCGCCAAGAAGCCTTACTGGCTATGCTCCCCCCTGCCGACCTGGTGATTGAAGCGCCTCCAGAATTGCCACCCGTGTGGGCTTACGAGTGGATGGGGAAAGCCGAAAAGCAATTCAATGCTTTAAAGCAAGACCATGAAGCGTTGGCTGCAGCCTTTCAGGGCCACTTGTTCTGGGGTTCGGTGCTGGGTGGATTTATGGCGGCTTCAATCCTGGCGACTTTCGGCTATCTGTTTGTGAGGCTGGGGGTGCTGGGCTGATGGCCAAAACAGAGGCAGCGATCGCAACCGTAGTAGAGCCGGGCCAGGACCAATTCCCAAGTTGGGAAAAGTCGGCATGGCCGCCATCAGAACCCTTGCCGGTTTTTAAGCCCTTGAACGATGTAGAGGCGCGGGCGCTGTGCGATCGCGTTCGCGAGAGCATCAGCCAGGTGCGAGGTTTGCTGCTGGCCTTGTATGAGGGCGAAGGCTGGCGGGCATTGGGATATCAGAGTTGGCGGGAATGCGTCGTCAGCGAGTTCGAGCAAAGCAAGAGCTTTTGCTATCGGGCTTTGGCGGCGGCCCGAGTGGAACGCAACTTTTCCCAAATTGGGAACATCGACGCCAGCCAGATCCCGGAAGGTCACCTGCTACCTCTGACGGACATGGAGCCCGATCAGCAGGTGGAAGCCTATCAGTTGGCGTTGCAACTGGGCAAAGACAAGGACCGGGTGACGATTCGAGATGTAAAGGCGGCGGTCAAGCAGTTGACGGGTAAGGGTTTGGCGTTGAGCAACCCGGACGCCCATGATGAGCACTACACCCCGGACTGGATTTGGCAGGCGGCAGCGCGGGTGATGGGTGGCATTGACCTGGATCCGGCTAGCAACAGCCACACCCACCCCCATGTGTCTGAGGCAAAGCGCCATTACACCCATGAAGACAACGGTCTGCTGTGGTGGTGGCTGGGTCGAATCTGGCTCAATCCACCCTATTGCAAGACCGAAGACAGCAGTCTAATGCTCTGGATGCAGGCGTTAACCGCCAGTTATGACGCGGGATTGCTTACTGAAGCCTGTGTTTTGGTTCCGGCCTATACCGATACCGGCTGGTGGGAAGCGCTGATGGCACTGGGGCCGGTGATTTGCGCACCCAAAGGGCGGCTCACCTATGTCGGCAATGATTCACCTGCGAGATATCCGAGCGCGATCGCTTATATCGGCGAAAACCTGAGCGGCTTTTGGCATGAGTTTCGCCCCCACGGGCGCATTTATCAGGAAATTGAGCCGGGGATGTTTGGCGAGTAAACCCACCCCGCCCTCCGGCCACCCCTCCCAAGAGGGGAGAGATGAAAACAACGTTCTAACCGAGGTCTAAACAGTGGATGAATTCATTGGAACAGCAGAACCCACCCCGTCCTCCGGCCACCCCTCCCAAGAGGGGATGGCGGATCGGGAAACGTTGCTGCAGATGATGGCGCTAGCTTTGGAGGTGGCGTGCAGTTCGGTTGCTCACGCGATGCTTGAGGGCGCTGGGACTCGCGAAGATATAGGCGAATTGCAGGATAAGACCTACTGCTACATCCTTGCTCACCTTCCAGTCGTGTTTGCTGCAACTCAGCCCCAAGATCGCATTGATTTGCTATCGACAACGCTGCAGCAGATTGAACTCGAACGGCAGCGTTATCGGCTTGAACGGTTGGCAAAAGGAGGGCAGGCTGATGCTTGAAGATCATGACATCCAGCCCTTAAGCGACCTGGCAGACCAGGTGAATGCCCGCGCCTCGGCCATTGAACAACTGGAGCACGGCACGCTCCTAGAGTCTGAAGTCACTGATCTGGCGGTCTATCTGCTGGGTGCTCTGGCTCAAATTGAGGCGCTGACCTTGCGGGTTGACCCGATGGCGGCGCGGTTTAATGCGGCGGGGCATCCCTACCCGGCGCTGGTGCGTGAGGGGTTGGGCGATGCGTGGACAGGGCCGGGGCGCAATGATTTTGACGGGCCTTTGGTCGAAGCGGTACTGCAGTACTTAAAGCGCCATAAAGGCCCCAGTGCTGATGTGATGCGCGGCGATGCGATCAACGCTATCCGTAACAAGTGTTTGGCGGAGGATTTTGGCTGGATTGAGCAGCGAATGGACGAGAGAGGAAGCGCCGAAGCTGGGGTGCCGAAGGTGAGGGGGCAGGGCGGAACGCAGATGCAGCAGGCCAGGTCCGAGGTTCGGGCGCTACATGAAATACCGGAAGGTGATCGGGGTTCGACGCTGGCAGCGATTAATGCGGCCAGGCCCAGGCTAACCCACCCCCAACCCCCCAAGAGGGGAGCAAGTCATGACTGAGATCCCCTTTAAGACGCGGATGCGGAAGGCGATCCTCTGGTTTCGCGCCAGTCAGCGCGAGATCGAGGCCGCGTTGCCGCTGGATTTTCCTGGTGGGACGTACCTGCCGGAGCGCAAGGGGCCAAACGGCAGGGTGCTTGTTAGTGCGACAGAGGTGATTGATGGCTCAATCAGGCTCTGGAATCAGGGGCTGCTGAGTGACAGGCTGGCGCGGGCCTATGTGTTGCAGCCTTTGAGGAACTTGTACAAAGCAATGGAGGAACGAAGTAATGCCGATAACGAAAGCCAAAATAACGATCACAAAGCGTAAGCCGAAGTCACGACGGGCAAACCTGATTGGTTGGATTCATCAGAAGGCGAAGCAGCTCAAGTTGGATAACGACACCTACAAGGATGTGTTGTTTTCCCAAGTTGGGAAAAGGTCCTGTTCGGACATGGCGATCGCGGAGTTGGAACAGGTTAATCAGCATTTTGAGCGGTTGGTGAACCCGGAGGCCCTCACCCCCAGCCCCTCTCCCAAATCTGGGAGAGGGGGGCGGAAGCTAAGCCCCAAGAGCAAGGGCACAGCGGACAGTAATACCCAGGCGGCGAAGATTCGGGCGTTATGGATAACGCTGTACCGATTGGGCGCGGTGAATGACGGCAGCGAAAACGCGATTAACAGCTATTGCAAGCGCATGACCGGCATGGAGCGTCTGGAGTGGGCGGGGCGGTATCCCCAGGAATGCAACAAGGTTATCGAAGCGCTCAAGGACTGGGTGGAGCGGACACTGCAAGACATGATGGCGGCGGATAATGCGCGATCGCTGGCGGCAGATTTGGCGTTGTCGGCATTCCGTGAGGCGAGATGGACTGACTTCAATCAGAAGCTGGACTACTTGGAGGGCGAATCGTGAAGAGGATTATCCGGTGGTGGCGTCGTCTGAACTGGTCGCTATGGCATGTCTGCCAGGGTGACTGGTTGGTTTGGGATGAGTCGGGCTGGTGGTGGTCCGCAGCGCAGCCGCGCCACCAGGCCCCCTGGGATGACTTTCTAGAGCTGCAACGCTACGAACTAGCGGGCTACGACGGTTCGAATTGGATAGATGAAGATGACTGCTCTGATGACTGGCTAGAACCCGAAGACGATTACTTTGAATGCGGCCTAATGGACGACGGGTATTGTCTTCTGGTGGGCTCTGAAGAATGCGACTGGGATTGCAACTACAGAGATCTGATCGGTGTTCCCGCGGGAGAGCGGGGAGAAGAATTGTGGTGACTAAACCGCCGATCAAGAAAAAGCCGGTTTCCCAATCTGGGAAAATTCCCAATTTGGGAAAACCCGCCACAGAGACCCCACCCCCTGCCGAGCCGGGAGCCGGAGCGCTGGCGACGCTGCCACCACCAGAGGATCTGAGTGACTATCTGGCGTTGATTGAGCTGGCTTTGCAAAAGCAGGGCTGGGCGATTCCCTACTGGGAGGGAGAGCGCAAGCTGTGGCAGGTTCACAACCCCACACTATTGCCAGGGCTGTATCAGTTGGCGTTGCGCAGCATTCAAAAACAGGACGGCTTAGACGAGGTCGGGGCGGCGGAGCTGTTGCTAGAGCAGGGCGATCGCACCCGCAACCATATCCGCCTGTATCTCAATCACCTCACCCCAGCGGCGATCAAGGGTTTAGCCCTTCGCTATGCCGAAGCGGCGGATCTGCGCTTTCCCCAGGTATCTATCATTGAGTAAAAGTACATCTGTACTGTCATGGAAGCTCTAACCCCCGATTATGATGCCAATGACCTACCCGATGATATGCAGCCGATTTGTGAACTGATCGGGTTTGAGGCGACGATAAAACTGATCGAAACCTATGGTGGGCTTGAGTTCAACATCCCGGCCCAGATGGATTTCTTTCACCCCATAGCTGAGCTGCTGGGTGAAGAGTTGGCGGTGAAGCTGGGGGGGTATGTAGGCGGGCGGATGTACATTCCGCGCTGTCGGACCATGCGCCGCAATGCCCGCAAGCGGCTGATCGAGTCAATGAGGTTTAGCCATACCCGCCAGGAAATTGCCCTCAAGCTTGGCATCACGGAGCGCAATGTTTACCAGTTTTTAGAGCGATCTAGCTGAAAGTCTTCAGGGTGTGAAGTCGGTGGCGCGGGCGGCATGATTGAGCCAGCAGTACAGGCTTACTCATGCGCATCGTTGCCCTAGTTGCTCAAACGCCAGAACCGGCTCCATCCGCTCAGGCAGGGGTCTACCTTTCCCCTGAACTGCTGATCGTAGGTGGAGGTGGAGCCCTTTTGACTGCGGGCTTTGCGCTGATCAAGTGGTTTGTCTCTCGTGAATTTAACCGTTTTGTCTCTAAAGACAACGACTTAGAGGGGCGTCTCAAGGTCGTCGAATCCGTTCAGGCGGAAGGTCGCTTGGTGGCAGGCAATGTAGAGCGCATGACCCCTCGCATTGAGGCGCTAGAAAGCCAGCGGGCTGATATTTCTCTGCTGCAGCAGCGGTTCGAGGCGATGACCATTGCCTTTCAAGATATGCAGCGGAACTTTCAGGGGTATCAGACCGAGCATATGAACCTGCGGGCGGAGCTAAACCGCGAGTATGTAGCCCGCGAGGACTGGATCAGAACCGTCAGCAAGCTTGAATCCATCTTGGAAGCCGTCCATCGTCGGCTGGATAAGCACGGGGTGCCCAACCATGACTGAACTTAATCAGGCGCTCATTGGTGAGGTGCGCTGGCAGTTGTTGAACCTGCTAGATGCCAGGCGCAACGAGGCGATCGCTTTGTCAATTTTGCGGCGTTGCTTGCAAGGCCAGTCCATCAGCGTTTCTGAAGCCCAGCTACTCAGAGAGCTGGACTACCTGAAAGACAAGGGACTGGTCGATGCAGAGAACCTGGCCTGGTCTTTGACGGCCTACGGCCTGGACGTGCTGGAAGGTAACGAAGCCCAGCCGGTGGGGGTTGTTCTGGAGCGGGTGGTCTCTGATGCGGTGCGGCTGCGGCGCTATGAGATTCGCTGGCGGATGCTGAGCCTGTTAGATGCCGGTCGGCCAGTGGGTATCAGTCGTGGCTTGATGCTGCGAGCGCTGGATGATGCCAATCTGATGCTGCTCGACAATGAGCTAGATCAAGAGGCGGCTTATCTGATTGCTAAGGGCTTGGCGGAGTGGGAGTCGGAGCACCTTCTGACTATCACCGCCGATGGCGTGGATGTGGTGGAGTACAACGCCGACGCCCCCAAAGGGGTAGGCCGTCCGCCCCAGCGGGCAGGGGGGTGAGATGGCTCCACGTTCTAAAGTTGCACGGCTACCGGAGGAGGTGCGGGACGCGCTCAATGCCCGCCTGCTAAATTCCGGCTTTGGTGATTACGAAGCCCTGTCTAAATGGTTGGACGATCAAGGCTTTGAAATCAGTAAAAGCACCCTGCATCGCTATGGCCAGGGCTTTGAAGAAAGGCTGTCGGCGTTGCGGGTGGCGACCCAGCAGGCTCAGGCCGTGGCTGAGACCGTGGGCGATGACGAGAATGCCCTGGGTGATTCGCTGGTGCGACTGGCTCAGGAAAAGCTGTTTTCACTGCTGCTCAAAGTCGATCAGATTGATGTTGAGAATCTAGATCTGCCCAAAATGGCGCGGGCGATCGCTGACCTCAACCGCTCCGCCGTGCAGCAGAAAAAATGGCAGCTTGAGCTTCGCAAGCAGGTAGCTGATGTTGCCGAGGCCGTGACCAATGAGGTCAAAGGTCGGGGCCTAGGAGACGATTTCGCAGAGCAGATCCGGTCCCGAATTCTGGGGATTGGCGCATGAGAGAGCTACTGCCCGGCATCGACGCCGACGAAATACCCAAGATCTTTTTGCCCTATCAGCAGCGCTGGTGCAACTCGCCTGCTGGGCTCAAGAGCTGCGTAAAGTCGCGCCGGATTGGGATGAGCTGGGCCGATGCTGGCGACAGTGCTTTATGGGCCGCTCAGACCAACGGCCAAAACACCTACTACATCGGCTATGAAAAAGAGATGGCCCGCACCTACATCGAGGACGCGGCCAGCTTTGCAAAAGCCTATGACCTAGCGGCCTCTGAAGTAGAAGAGGACCAAGAGGTTTGGCGCGACGGGGACGAGGATAAATCGATCAATGTCTTCCGGTTGGTTTTCAATTCTCGCCACAAGATCGAGGCCCTGAGCAGCAAGCCCCGGAACCTGCGAAGCCGTCAGGGTCGGGTGCGCATTGATGAGGCGGCGTTCCATGACTTTTTCCGGGATGTGCTGGAAGCGGCCCTTGCCCTCAGAATCTGGGGCGGCACCATCGGCATCATCACCACCTTTAACGGCATCGAAAACCCGTTTTATGAGTTTGACCAAGACATCCAGGCGGGCCGCGAGCCCTATGAGCGCCACTTTGTCACCTTCCGTCAGGCGGTGGCCGAAGGGCTCTATAAACGCATCTGTTTGATTCAGGGCAAGACCTGGACGGCAGACGGTGAACTGGAATGGATGAACGGCGTTTATAAGGAATTTGGCGATCGCGCTGCCCAAGAACTCGACTGCATCCCCAAGCGCAGTGGGGGCCGCTACTTCCCCAGCGTGCTGATTGAGCAAAGCATGGCGGGCGATGCGCCTGTATTGCGCTATAGCTGCCCCGAGGACTTTGCTACCCGGCCCCAAGTCGAGCGGGAGCTGCACACCGATGACTGGCTGGAAGCGGCAGTCAAACCGGTCTTAGATACCCGTTTAAACCCGGCTTTAAAGACGGTTTACGGCATGGACTTCGCCCGCAATGGTGATTTGTCTGTTCTACTTTTTTCCCAAATTTGGGAAAACCTCACCCGCGCTGCCCTGGTCGGGTTAGAGCTGCGTAACGTGCCGTTCGAGCAGCAGCGCCAAATCCTGTTCTGGATTGTGGATCGCCTGCCCCGGTTTGTGGCCGGGGCCCATGATGCCAGGGGGAACGGTCAGTATCTGGCCGAGGTGGCCATGCAGAAGTATGGCGCGGGCCGCATCCATCAGGTGCAACTTAGCCGCCCTTGGTATGGGGAGAACTTCCCTAAGTACAAGGCGGGCATGGAAGACCAGCGGCTACAGCTGCCCCCCTCCCCTGACTGGAAGGATGACCACCGGGCGGTGGTGGTCGATAAGGGCATTCCGATGGTGCCAGACGGCAAGAACGTCGGCAGTGACGGCGAGAAGCGACATGGCGATAGCGCCATTGCCGGGGTGTTGATGTGGTACGCCTCACTCCATGAGGGGGCCGCGATCGAATATCAGGCGGTGGGTGAACCCCGCCTGGGGTATCAGCTCGATGACTTTGTTTTTGGAGATAACTAACGATGGACCAGCCTTTAAACACGATTGAATTGCCCGTCGAGATTCTTGCCGGTGAACCGGTGCCGACTCGCCAGGAAGCGGGATTGCGGATTGCCACAACGATTCTGGCTAGCGCTGATTTGGTTCGCTTCATTGCTGGCGACTTGGAAGACCCAGGCGCGATAGCTGCTGGGGTTTCTGCCGAGGTGGGGCGCCAGCTCGATGCCCTGGAAGCGGTGGTTGGCAAGTTTGCGAGCGATGCTGACGGGTTGCCAGAATCAGTCCCTGAAGCGGAGTAACCCCTGCTATGCCTGGGCTTCACTGGTTGCCAAGACTCTTTATCCGCTGGTACGCAAAGCAATGGTTAATTAATGGAGGACTTAACCCCATGAACCCTGTCCCTTGGTTTTTAAGAGGCTTGGCCCGCTGGGAGGCCATCAAGCGCGAGGTGGAAGCCTGGGCAAAGCTGGAAGGCCAGCCGAGCTATGGCCGCAACCCTAACCTGTATCGCTTTCACGGTTGGGGCCTGAAAGATATGCGGGTGGCCTGCAATGTCACCTTTTATCCCCCTGACTTAAGCCAGGGGCCGATTGATATTGAGCACCGGTTTACCGGCCAGTTCTACGAATCCGGCTCGATTCCGTTTGCCTACAACGCTAAACCCACCCCTAGCCCCTCCCAGGAGGGGAAGCCCTATGGCTGACTCGGAAGAGACCTTAGAAGAGCGCCTGTTTAGGGCGCGGATGGAAGAGAAGCGGAAACAGATGAGCCCACCTGACTCTGAATCCTCCGGCTTCTTTGGGTGGTTACGAAACATCCTCGGCATCTAGGCCATGACTGATTCTCCATCAGTAAAAGACGGCTTTGGCGACTTGCCGCTGGATCAGTTGGCGGCGATCGCTGCCGTTGCCGCCTTTTTCGATTCCAGCAAATTCAGCCTTGACGACGCCCTAAAAACTGTGGGCGCATTTCAATCGACCTCTGACTTGTCTTGCGAAGCGATCTCCCGTGGCCTTATGGGTGGCACTCTGTTCATCCACGCCTATGACGGCAGCGTGACCATTAAAGACACCCCCGAAATCGAAGCGTAAATCATGCCCCTACCTGCCAACCTAAAACAGGAATTTGCAACCCTGCAAAAGTCTTTCCTAGACTTCGCTGGGCTGGTGGGGGTTGGGCATTTAACCAACCCCGACCCCACCCTGCAGAGTCGTGGACGCGGCCAGGGGCTAAAGCTTTACGCCAAGGTGGAAGAGGATTGCCACGCCCATGCGGTGCTACAGCAGCGCAAGATGGAGCTGATCGCCCGCCCCTGGAAACTAGAAGCGGCCAGCGACGACAAACCAGACATCATGGCCCGCGATCTGGTTGAGGCTCAGCTTAAGGCCCTAGGCGTCACCGACTATCCCCTGGCCCGCGAGTACGGAGCCCAGGGCTTTGATGGGGTCGCGCTAAACTTTTTGGACTCAATTGGCAAAGGCTACGCCACAGGTGAGCCCATGTGGCACACCGATGGCCGTGAGATTGTGGCCGCTGAGGTGCGCCACCGCGATCAGCGCCGGTTTGGCTTCACCGCCACCGATAACGGCTATGAGCTGCGATTGCTGACCCGAACCAACTGGTTGACCGGTGAACCCATCCCAGCCCGTAAGGTCATCTATCATGCCCCTACCGCGACGGACCTCAACCCCTATGGGCTGGGGCTCGACTCTAAAATCTTTTGGCCCACCTTCTTTAAACGGCAGGGTATTCAGTTCTGGCTGATATTTGCCGACAAGTTTGGCAGCCCGACGCCGTTGGGCAAGTACGCCCCCGGGGAAAAACAGGCCAACATCGACATCCTGCTAGAGGCCCTGAACAACATCACCCAAGGGCTGGCGGCCACCGTGCCCGAGGGGATGACCATCGAATTTATTGAGGCCATCCGGAGTGGCAGTGTGCAGACCTATGAGGGTCTGTGCCGCTACATGGATGAGCAAATTAGTGAATGCGTACTGGGCCAGACGGGGACCACTAACCAGAGTGGCGGCGGCGGCAGTCGTGCCCGTGATGAGGTGGCCAAAACGGGGACGATGGCCTTGGTACAGGCCGATGCCGACCTCTTAGCCCGCACCTTCGACCGCACCCTGATCCGCTGGATCGTCGATTTAAACCGCCCCATCCTGGGAGAACGGGCGCGATCGCCCCATCTCTGTTGGGACTTTGCCGAGGCTGAGGACGTTACAGCCCGCGTCAATGTCGATAAAACCCTTTACGACATGGGCTTTAGGCTGACGCTGGACAAGGTAATTGACCGCTATGGCGACGGGTATGAAGTGCGATCTTCCGCGCCTGGGACTTTTCCCAATTTGGGAAACCCACCCCCAGCCCCTCCAAGGAGGGGAGCGGTAAACCTGTCCGACCCGTTGCCCCTAACTGAATTTGCCGAGGATGCCACCTTGCCGCCCGGTGAGCTGGCCGAAGCCTACCGCCGCCAGGCTCGTGCCACTTTGGGGCCGGTGGTTGATGGCTGGGTCGATCAGGTACGGGATGTTCTGGATGGTGCCGAAGATTTCGACCAATTCAGCGAAGGGTTGATCGCGCTGTACCCCAATCTGGCTAAGGACGAATTTGCTGAGGTGATGCGCGATAGCTTGCTGGCGGCTCACCTGGGGGGCGCTGCCGAAGTTGACCAGGAAACTGCCGATGATTGATCTTCATCGCAACACCAGCCTAGAGCGCGAAGCTACGCTGGCCGCCATCTGGCACCAGGTCAAACAAATGCCGCCCGGTGTCCTCGAAATGCAGTTCATGGCGCTTTATGAACTCTGCCTAAATCAGTCCGATGCGTTGGTCGTGGTCGAGGGCCAGCTTCGCCGTTGCAATACCCAAATCCATGTCATGCAACAAAGTTTGCTTTTCCTACAAAGAATCACGCCGGATTCTCAACAGCCGCCATTCCCGACGCCATCGGAACCCGCACCGCAAACGCCGCCGTGAAAACCGCTCTTATTACTGCCATGCCTGCGAAGCGTGGCATCTGACCAGTCAAAAGGAACACCATGCCCAGCGTAGACGGGAGCCGTATACCCTTCGCCGCCGCCGTAACCTTCTTTCGCGAGAAGGTGAATATCCCGACGGAACGTTGGAACGATTTGCAGCGGTCAGAGCAGGATCATGCCTTTCTGACGGCGGGGGCAACCTCAGCCGAGCTATTGCAAGAAATCCGCAATCAAGTGGATCGGGCGCTGAGTGAGGGCATTGCCTTTAACGAGTTTAAAAAGAACTTTGGCGAAATCGTTGAACGCCTGGGCTGGGACCATGCTGGAGGGCGTGAATGGCGGGCGGATCTGATTTATCGCCAGAATATCTACCAGGCTTATCAGGCCGGACGTTATGGGCAGCAGTTTAGCCCTGAGGTGCTGGCCCGCCGCCCCTACCTGCAATATCGCCACGGGGGCAGCCGTGACCCCAGGCCCACACACATCGCCCTAGATGGCCAGGTGTTTGCCGCCGATGATCCGTTTTGGGATGCCTGGTACCCGCCTAATGGGTTTGGCTGTCGCTGCTTCACCCTGTCCCTGTCAGAACGGGACTTGGAGCGGCTGGGCTTAGAGGTTTCTGAACCGCCCAAGGGCGAAACCATGACGGTGAGAGACCCGCGCACCAATCAACCCAGAGAAGTGGCCAACCGCCCAGATCGCGGCTTTGATTACGCGCCTGGTCAATCGGTCATGCAGCAACAGCGAGAGCGCATCTATGGCGACATCTTTGAGCGACTGGCTCCAGAGTTTCGAGAGCAAGTGCTGGCCTATCTGGCAGCAAACATGTTGGGAGCTATCCCCGGCATTGGAGGGAGTTAACGATGGTTGCAGTTCAAATTGAGCCGGACGATCAGGCGCTGGAAGCAGCGTTGCGGCGGCTATCAGAGGCGACCAGCAATTACCAGCCATTGTTTCAAGACATGGGCGAAAGCGCCCTGGGGTTTATTCAGAGCTACTTTGACCAGGAACGCGCCCCAGACGGGAGCGAGTGGGACCAACTAGCCCCCGACTATCTGGAATACAAACAGCGCAAAGGCTTTTTGCTCGACATCCTTAAACAGCGCGGCGTCCTGTTCCGCACTATGGGCTATGAGACCACAGCGAACAGCCTCACCATCGGCTCAAACTTGGTCTATGCGGCGGTGCAGAACGAAAGGAGGGAGTTCATCAACCTGAGCAAAGACCGGGCAGCTGTGAACGATTTTCGGGGCCTGGTTATCGACCACATCCAATTAGCGTGGGGTGGTTAATGCATGTGTACCAGGATTGGGGCGTTTAATGGGTGTTTAACGGCGGTTGAATGGTTGCGACATGGGATTGGACGTAAAGCCGCTACAGGCGATTCTGAGCGGGCTCATCAAGTCAGGAGAAAACTATGGAACCGGATCAAGGACGGTTGAGTGCAAAACAAATTGAAGAGATCGGCTCTGTGCTGGTTAGGGAGGCACGCCGAGCCAAGGCGGCCAATCCAGATTTGGTTGTGTCTATGCCTAACACCACGGATATGGAGCGTGATTTGCAGGCTGTTGCAGGGGCTCTGACGGGTGCGTTAACACCGGGTGCCATTGCCGTTTCTGGGCACCCGTACCAGCCCAGAGATACCTTCCTGGCAATTAGGGAAGTGGCCAATCAACTTTATCTGGAGGCGCTAAATGCTACCCAATCGTGAATTTTGGCCAAATAATTTTGTTGGACAGAACGGGAATGAGTTGTCTGTCTCTCCTGTGGGTTTGATTTTCCCTCACACGGGCACGCCGCTGGCGGAGTTGGTGAGCAGCTTTTCGATGGAAGGTTACGCCAATGGCACTCTAACCGCCAAGCTATGGTGTTCGGCGGAGGCCATTATTACGAACGGAGATTTTCGTTTTAATCTAGCCTGGCGAGATGCTGGCACGGGGACGGTTACTGCTCTGGACTCGGCCAACTATGCTTCGCCCCAAGCTAGCGCCACGTTCTCGCGCGGGGGAACGCCTTCTGTATTTCAGTTTCCCGCAATCACGTTCTCTGACGCTCAAATCGACGGCGTGACCACGGGAGAGGCTCAATTACTACTCTCTAGGGATAACACCATTGCTAGTAACGCGACGGGCATCATCTATGTCCACAAGGTGGAACTGAGCGAGGCGTAAGGCGTGGCCTTTTATCTTGATAGCGATGGGCAGGGGCTGGAAGTAACGGCGGCGGGGGCATGGTCCCAGCAGGCTAGCCTGTGCATCGTTGCCCGCGTCAAAGTTAATCCGTCACCAGCAGGCCAAAATCGGATTTTCATGCATAACTCTGGGGGTGCCCGAGTTATTTTTCACTCCGCGCCTGGGACGCCTTTTCGGGTGATCACCAGTCGCGACGGCCAAAGTAACATGACGGTTACCTTTGGCTCTGAGGCCGAGCATCAAAACGGCGAGTATCACACGGTTGCAGTGCGTCGGGCTGCTACCCCGGACGGTGACCACTACGCTGGGATTGATGGGGTCGAGCAAGGTATCACGACCAATATCGTTACCTCTGGCGTATTTAGCGAAAACACCAGCACCAACTTTTTGGTTGGCAAAGACCAATCCAACAATGCTAAGTGGCTTGATGGCGGGCTTGAGTATCTGTGGGTTTGGAATGGAGCGAACGCGCCGGACGAGTGCGTTAAAGCACTATCTAATGGGCTCCATCCAAACCTGGCAGGGCTGGGGATGCCTGCACTGGCCCTTGAGTTCCCAGGTGCGAATCGCGCTTTAGTCGGTTCGATTTCATCGAGCAATGTTGCAGGCTACGAAACCGGCGCAGGTAGCTATAAGTTACTGCCATCGTCAGCGCTGGTTTACAGCCTTCAATCTAATCCGGCTTCAGTCGCCACCCTGGTTGGTATCCCGCCTGTATTTGTTGCCACAGGGTTAGCGATCGCCGAATGTCCGGCCACCTTATCGGGCTCGGTTGAAGGTTTAACTGCGAATATTTCTGCAGGGATTGGTTACCCCGCAAGTCTGGCAGGAGTTGCCCCGAACCTTGCGGGCAGCGGCCAGGCCGTCACTGATGCCCCTGCCGTTCTGGTCGCTGCCGTCGATGGTCTGGCGGGTAATGCCACAGCAGCGGTGGGCTATACCGCAAGCCTGACCGGAGCAACCCCAAATCTTGTGGGCAGTGGCCAGGCCGTTGCAGATGCGCCCGCCGCTTTGACCGCTACAGTCGAGGGCCTAACCGGTAGCGCCACAGCAATACTGGGTTACACCGCCACCTTGTCTGGGACTGAGCCAGACTTGAGCCTGAACGGCCAGGCCCTCACTGATGCACCCGCCATTTTGGCTGCCACAGTCGAGGGATTAACCGGTAGCGCTATCGCCACCGTTGCCGGGGCTGTGAATGCCACCCTGACCGGAAGCCCTCCCAACTTTGCCGCTACGGGCCAGGCCGCCATAGACGCGCCCGCTACTTTGTCGGGCACCCTAGAAGGTTTAACCGGTAGCGGTATCGCCACCTTAGCAGGGGCAGTTGACGCCAGCTTAAACGGCATTCCGCCTGTCTTTGTCGCCAGCGCTGAGGCCGTTGTCGATGCCCCTGCAACGGTGGTTGGGATTGTTCCAAACCCGGTTGCCAGCGGCGTAGCGACAGTTCATGTCTCCGCCAGCTTGGTGGCCAATCTGCAAGGGTTGACTGCCAATGGCGCAATGATGATTCCCGAGTTGGTGACTGCCCTAACAGCAGTTGACCCAAGGCGGGCAACCCTGGGTCAACTGAACTTTATTGATCGCCCTACAGTGCAGGGCATGGCGCTGGTGGAAGACCCCAGCATTACTTAAAGGGTCATCGCCGCCCCTTCCTGCAAGGTGACCGTCTGCCCCGCCGTAATATTCGGCTTGGTGGCGTTGCCGCTGTGCGCTGGGGCCGTAATCTGAAACTCACCGCCGCCGCCATTGATGGTGCAGGTAAAGGTCGTAATTACGGTTGAGCCATTCAAAGCATCGACCGTCAGGGGTGTGGCGTTGTCGGCGCTGGCATTGGCAGCGGCAGCGCTGGTCAGCGGTTCGCCTAAAAACGCCTTGGTGCGAGTGCCGGGACCCGCCGCACCAGAGGCCGCGCCAGTAGCGGGGTTTGCCATATTAATTTCGGCAATGAGGGTACTCCCATCCTTAACCTGAAGCTTACCCGATGTGCCGAAATCAATCTGATCCAGCATGTTGCGAGCGGTGGCGGCATCAATAATCTGCATGGGTTACCTCTTTAGAACGCAGGCGCGACGATCGCCGCCCCTTGAATAACTTGATGTCCCCCGCTGACTGGGGAAATTTTGAGCTGATAGGCCAAGTTGTGATGCTGCTCTGTGGCCAGACTGGGCTGGTAGTCTGCTGCTGGCAGCACAAAGGAGCCCGCCAACAGGTCGGCGGCGTTGCTGGTATAGCTAAAGCCAGTTGTCACCGTGGCCAATGGCGTGGCCAGGTATCCAGGCAGGCCGATCGCAAACTCTAAACCGGCCCCCAACAAAGAACCGCCCCCAGCCTTATAGCCGGACGCGATGGGTAAATAGAACTCGACAACCTTGTCTGCCCCCCAAAAGAGGCGCAGTTTTTCACGCATCCGTATATCCCGGATAACTGGCCCTATGCTATGGGTGCGCAAAGCCGCGCCAAAGCATGAAAACTTTCAGGCTGTCCAGCTTTTGGAGCTACGGCATTCTGAACCCATGTGATTTGGGTGGCCTGTGCGGCTGGAAGTCTTTAAATCTGGACAGCATCCCGACCTCACCGCCGAGGCGGTGCAGCAGGTGGTGGCGGATTATGATCCGGCGTTGCATAAGGCCCCGCTGACCATCGGCCATGTCAGCAGCAGCAAGGCTCCGGCCTGGGGCTGGGCGAATACCCTGGCCTTTGATGAACCCTCAATGGCGGGAGAGTTTGGTGATGTAGATTCTGACTTTGAAACCCTGTGGAATAACGGCCACTATCGCAACATTTCAGCGGCCTTTTATCCCCCTGGACACCCGGACAACCCTCTTTCCCAAATTGGGAAAAGCGGTTACTATCCCCATCATTTTGCGGTACTAGGCGGCAAAGCCCCCAAAATCAAGGGCCTCAAGAATCCCGATAAACTTGAAGCAGCGCTGGCCTTTGATGAAGGTGACCTAAGTGATCTGGTGGTGGTGGAATTTGCCGAGCCCAACCCCCAAGAGCCCGAGGCTGAACACGAAATCATTGAGAATGCCGAGGTTGACGCTTGGTCGCTGGCTCGGTTTATGCGCGGCATCCGCGACTACATCATCGAAAGAGATGGCGTAGAGATGGCGGATCGTGTCGCCCCAGAGTTTTACATCGAACAGATGGACGCGACGGCATCCCAGCAGATGGATGAGGTCGATGCGGCCATGCCCACATTTTCAGAAGGTGACAACCCCATGTCCACTGATTTAGAAGCCCGCGAAGCGGATTTGCGGGAACGTGAAACCAAGCTCCGCCGCACTGAGCTGACCCAGTTCTGCGAAACGGACTTAGCCAAAAAGATTCACCCCTCCCAGCGGGCTCGTGTGGTGGAATTACTGGTGTTTATGGAGGCGGCGGCGGCGGCGGATGATAGTCAGCTGCTGACCTTCAGTGAGGACGACAAAGAGCAAAAGCTGAAGCCAGTTGAAGCCCTCAAGGGTCTGCTGACCAAGCTGCCCGACCTGGTGGAGTTTAGCGAGTTGGGCGGCGGCGGTCTGCCCCCAGAAGTTACCCCGATGAGGCTGCCTGAAGGGGCACAGGTTTCCGAGTCTTCTGATCAGCTGCACGGTCAGATTCTGGCGTTCTGTGAGGCTCACAACCTCGATCCTGACAATCCGGCTGATTACAACAAGGCGTTAATTGAGGTAGCGAACTAAATGGAAGGCAATCTACCCACACAACCCACGCTCACGCTCACTGCAACGCTGACGGGTGCCATTGCAGCCGGTTACGCCCTAGGCGGCGATAACGCGGTAGTTGATGCCGCTGGTGAGCACCCCAAAGGGATTGCCTGCATGGATGGGGTCGCTGGTGATGCGATTTCCTACGATGTCGAGGGCATGACCCAGGGTGCTGCCGCTGCGGCCATTACTGCCGAATGGACAGAGCTTTCTATTGCCGCTGACGGGCGATTGAAGGTGGCGGTCTCAGGCGAGTTTATTTTTGCCCGTTCTCTTAGTACCACTACTGCTGCAGGTCAAAATCTGCAGATGCTAATTACCCGCGAGGGGGTTAAAGCCTAATGAGTTTCCCTAGTCTTTCGTCTACGCGGGTTGTTAACCGCGTCCTTACAAATGTTGCTCACGGCAGACGCCAGGGCGGCTTTGTTGGCTTGTTGGCCTTTCCGGCTGTGATGGTAATGAAGCGCGAAGGTAAAATCATTCGCTTCAATGAAGATGAGCTGATTTTGCATCAAATGCGCCGCGCCCCCGGTGCCGCCACTTTGCGCGTGATGGGCGGCTGGGGCAGCGATGACTACAAGCTTTACCAAGATGCCATTGAGGAAAAACTCCCTATTGAGCACTTGCAGGAAGCCTCTGATTTGCCCATCAATATGCAGCGGCGCAGCGTGAATAAGGCGTCTCGCCGGGTTGGTCTACGGCTTGAGTATGACCAAATGACGCTTCTGGGTGATGCGGCTCAGTACGGTGCGGCGAACAAGCTTGCCCTTTCTGGTGCGGCGCAGTGGAGCCACCCAGACGCGGACATTGAAGCCCAGATGGATACAGCTCATCAGTCTGTGCTGGCCGGTTGCGGAATGATGGCTAATACCGGGATCTTCTCCCTTGAGGCGTTTTTGGCCGCCAAACGCAGTCCATTAGTGAGAGACAAATACAAGCATGTCTCTGCTAACTCCATCACGCTGGATATGGTGTTACGGGCTTTTGGTTTGGAGCGCGGCGGCATTTCCACTGCTCAATGGAAAGCTCCTGACGGTTCTGCTAAGCAATTTATCTTTGACAACAAAGCTTGGATTGGCTACGTGCCAACCAATGCTGTCAATGACTTAAATGGCAATCTATCGATCATGCCCAGCGCAGAGAGCGATATTGACGAGCCCAGCTTTGGCTATACCTACACCCTTGATGGCTATCCCATCGTAGAGGAGCCCTACTACGAGAAAAACGAAAAATCTTGGATGTTCCCTTACACCGCTGAACGTCAGCCCGTGCTAACCGGCATGGGTGCAGGTTACCTCTGGTCTGACGTAACCGTATAAGGCTGACTCGATTTTTCAGGGAGGGAGCGATGGCTGTTACGTACAAAGTTCTGACGCCTCTAATGCATGATCAGACCACCTACGGCGTGGGTGAACTGGTCGATCATGCTGCGTTAGGCGACGACACCGCCACCCACTTGGCGAGAAACAAAGTTATTGAGCTATTGCCTCAATCTGCCGATGGGGCAACCCCTGACGTCAACGTCTACCCACCCCCATTGGCCCCAGAGTCACCCATCCCCTCCCAAGAGGGGGATCAGCAATCAACAAAGAAAGGGGAAGCCTCGCAGGACGCTGCGCCTTCCCCGCTAAACCTTAACCAAGCCGAAGAAGCAGCCCTAGAAGCGCTGCCCTACATCGGCCCCAAAACAGCCGAGAGGCTGATCGATAACCGCCCCTACGAAACCCTAGACCAAGCCCGCGAAGCATCGGGCCTATCTGCGGCGAAATGGGACGAACTGTTACCCCAACTGAGTATCTGACATGGCCACCAAGCAGACACCCAAAAAGCAACTAGAGAAGCGTCGCGCTACCCGTGACACCGTTATCCCCGGTGTCGGCACCGTCCAGGCCGGATGGGAGGGCGAAGTAGATGTGGCCGATCTACGGGTTAAGCCTTTGCTAACCAAGGCATTGGTTAAGATCGAGCCCAATCTAAAGGCCGTCCCCGACAAGCCTGTCACCTCTGATAAATAAGCCTACATTTTTCCCAAATTTGGGAAACCAACCCACCCCTAGCCCCTCCAAGAAGGGGAGTCGCTATGCCCTTTACCGCCTACGCCACTCAGGAAGATATGACAACCGCGCCCTGGGGCGGCGAATTGGTGACGCTCACAAATATTGACGACTCTGCAGCCAGCAGCATTAATGTGGCGGTCTTAGAGCAAGCTTTACGGGATGGCGCGGCGGAGATTGACTCCTACCTGGGAGGCCGCTACGACCTTGCCGCTGTACACGCCTTAGATCCTTTGCCTAGGGTCTTGATGCTTCACAACCGCATCATTGCCCGCAAGATCCTTGACAGCACTTCACCGCGAGATGCGGTGATTGACGACTACAAGGCGACGATCCGGTTTCTTGAAAGGCTTCAGACCGGCGTCGCCACCCTTGGCCTCGAAACGCCTGCCGAAGGGGGCGACGATGCACCGGTCTACAAGGCCCCAGAGCCTGTGTTTAGCCGTGAAACCCTAAGCGATTACGCCGCCTTCTAATGGACATCATCCAGGAACTAGAGACCCATATCTGTACTGAGCTGGAAGCACCCCTGGCCAGCTTGGCCAAGGTCTTGCCCTGGCCAGAGGACACCAAAAAGTTTCCTCAGCCTAAGGGCGGGTGCTATTGCTTGGTGCGGTATCAGACTGACCGGGCTATGGGTGAGCCTGCTGCCAGTGCTCAGAAAGGGGTACTGCGGCAGACAATTCGGTTTTTGTTTGAGTTGCGGCTGGTGACCCCTGCGCTAATGGAACGCGCCAAAGGTTACAGCATTTTAGGGCTGATTAAACGGGCGTTAAACGCCTTTGCACCCACCGTTAAAACCCCCGAATACGCGGTGAAGCTCCCCGGCTTTTTCTTTTTGGAACAGGGCTTGATGCCCACCAAAACCCAGGGCGTGAGAGAATTTGCGGCGATCTATGCCGTGGACCTGAACTACAGCAAACGGAGATAGAGCCATGTTTGACGGAATTGGTGATTTACGACTGATTACCAAGCAGATCGGGGATGAGTCGGCAGCTGTTCAGCGGATGATGAAGCTGGGCTTGCTGCGGTTCACCTACACCTCAGAGGCGGATATCAAACGGTCTCAGAAGTTTGTTAAGGGTAAACTTCGAAACGCTTCCAGCTCTCAAGGGCAAATCACTGACACTTTGGAATTTGCCTTTAATGAAGCGGATTGGGCGCATATTGGGTTAAGTCTGGGAGTCTTCCCTAAGACTGCGGCCTCGGCGATTTTGCCAACTCTGCGGGACGATACCGTTTTGTCCTCGAATTCTTTTGAGGTTGCCGACGGTGATATTACTGCTCTCAATCTAGACCAGATTTTTGTCTATATCCCTGAGCGCGGTCCTTGGGGCGAGGTTGGCTTTATGCCCCGTGCTGCGACTCCGGCCAGCCCCGCCGATGGCGAAGTGGGTATTGACACCACGGCCAATAAACTCATCTTTAACGCTGCCCAGGCTAATGCCCCGGTGGTCTACCAGATCCCCATCACCAAAAACAATATTCAGTATTACGGTGGTGCGGGTACGGCGACGAAGTGGGGCGAGTTTGAATTCTTGTTTGAGTCTTACAACCCCTTGCGCCCCGAGCCTGACTTTGGCCGATTTCCAAAGGTGCAAATCATAGGCAGACCTACCTGGTCGTTCACGAATGATGTACCGGAAATCGTTGTCCAGGGAGAGCCGGGCCTGCCTGCAGGTTGGGAAGAGCCTTTCGAGTACTACAACGTTTCATCGGCTGACTAGGATGCTGCAATGGTTTGGGTCGAACTGGCGGAACCGTTTGATTATCGGTTTTTGCCCAGCGGCGAATTGCAGTATCGCGATCGCTACGGGCAGTACCGCATAGCCGGGGGAGTCACCCCTAACGGCTATCACTTGTTTTGGGACAGGTTAGAGCGTCTCAATCGGATGGTGGACAAGTGCCCTGAAGGGGTGCCTATCCACCATCTTTTCGTCACCAGCGAAATTTTTGCCTTTGAGGCCGAGCAGTGCATCCAGCTGTCTGGTATTGACCCCGATTGCGTGGCCATTGAGCAACAGGCTTGGCTGCTCTTTACCCGTACCGAAGCAGATGACGAGCGACACCCCGGCCCGCTGCAGGTACTCAATACCCTGCCAGAAGCCCGCCGCCCCGCCAGCGGCAAGGGTGAACCGCTGACCGACCGAGTGAAGTTTTTGAGCGCGATCGCCGCCCAATCAGACAGCCTTGCCGATGCCTATGCCGTGGCCAGCAGTGAACCGGCCCGCGAGGTGATTCAGGTGATGGAAGAGCGGGCTTGGCAGAGCCTTGACGGCAAGCAGAAATATGAAGCCAAGCGCGATGAATGGATAGTGCAACGCCGCAAGCAGTTGGCCCAGCGGTCATTTCTCCATCAGAAGGCCGGTCACCGCACCCCACCGCAAGCAGGTGAATCATGACTGATTTAGCCCTAGGGTTCAAAATCACCGCCAAAGGGGGCGAAAGCATCGTCGCCACCGTCAAAGATGTGCGGGCCGAAGCGACAAAAATTAAGCAGACCAATCGGGAAGCGGCGGAGACGGCGGCTCGACTGCAGAAACAATACAACCTCACCGAAAAGGAAGCGGAGCAACTCACTCAGGAGCTGGTTAAGTCAGCCCAGGCCGCCGAGAGCCTGAAGAAAGAAGCCGAAGAAACCGCTAAAGCCCTTGAGGAAAGAGCGGTTAAAGCTGCTGGGGCGTTGGGCGGAGCCTTGGCCGCTGCGATTGGGGGGCTATTCGCCAAGGGTGCGATCGACGCGGCGGAATACGACCGGGTTTTAAGTGGGGTTGAGCAGCGCTTAGCCTCAACCGGTGGCACTGCTGGGGTGTCTTTGGCTGAAATCCAAACCTTTGCTGATGGACTGGGTGACGCCACGCTCACCAGTGAAGAGGCCACCCTTAGAGCCTCAAGAGCCCTGCTCAGCTTCCAATCCGTGCAGGGCGATACCTTTTTCCGTGCGCTGACCATCTCCCAGGATCTGGCCGAGACCCTCGGAGGCGACTTAGAGTCAAACATCATCCAGGTGGGTAAAGCCCTAGAAGACCCGGTTAAGGGGCTGAATGCGCTTTCTCGAAGTGGCACTCAATTCACTGAGCAGCAACAGGCGCAAATCAAGGCTTTAGTCGCATCAGGCGACCAGCTAGGGGCTCAAAACCTGATCCTGAGCGAGCTAGAGAAACAGTATGGCGGTACGGCGGTGGCCGCTGCCCAGGGGCTAGCCGGAGCGCTGGACACTCTGGGCGAAAACACCAACGACCTCTTTAGGGTCTTTGGCGAGCAAGCCCAGCCCGCCGCCACCGCATTAGTCAATGTCGCCTCTCAGCTAATCGATACCTTTGTGCAGGCTCCGCCTGCTGTACAGCGATTCATCGTAGTGGGCACTGGGTTGGTCGGGGTGCTGGGTGCAGCGGTGGCGGTTATTGCCGCGTACAATCTGGCCCTACAGTCCAAAATCGTTCAAGAAACCCTCGATACGGCTGTTGCCCTCAAAGGCATCGCCGCCCGCACCGCCAAAAATGTGGTGGATACGGCGGCCACAGCGATTCAAGCGGCGCTAGCGATCGCTACGGGCAAAGCCACCCAAGCCCAGATAGCTCAGGTCGCTGCTGTGGGTACGGCGGTGGCGAGCATGGCAGCTCTGGCCGGGGCGGTGGCGGCGGTAGCTGTGGTCGCTGACACATTCACTAAGACCACAGCGGCGGCGGGTCAGGCCCGTGACAGTATCGCCGAGGTGCAGGCCAAGCTTGACCAACTCAATGCTGTGGGTAGTGCCAACCCGATTGAAGCCCTAGCCGGGAGCGAGGCCCAGCAGAACCTGCAGGCCCTGCAGAATGATTTGGGCGGCGTGCAAAGTGCCCTTGACCGGGTGCGCGGGGTTATTCCTGGTTTGGCCACAGCTCAAGAGGCATCGGTAAATCGCCAAACCGTTGCCTTTGGAGAACTCACTAACAAAATCGGCGAGGTTGAAGAGGCTTCATTTAATTTGATTGCCGACTTAAGCAATGGTGCGGCGGTGCCAGCGGAGGAAATCCAGAAGACGGTCGAAGCGATTGACGCCGCGATCTCCGCCCAAGAAGCAGAGCTTCCAGTCGGCAAGGAGGCCATAGCCCAACGTGACGCCCAAATTAGTCGCCTAGAAACCTATCGAGAAAAGATTCTCGAAAACACTGATGCCACGGCCAACCTGTCTGATGTCACAGGCGGCCTATCTGACGCTATCAAGGGCCTAAATGCTGACTTACAAGACGCGCAAGCAGAGCTAGAACGGACGGCCAGTGAAGCTGTGGCCACCGCGCGCGAGTTAGAGGCCGCTGGCTCTATTTCTGGTGAAGAGGCAGATCGCAGGGTTGCCACCGCCGAAGAATCCCAGCTCAACGATCGCATTGCTCTAAACCGCGAAAAACTTGACGAGTTGCGCGAACTTCAGGCGTCTGCCCAGGACCCTGATGCCCAAGCCGAAATCAACCGCGAGATTATTCGTCTTGAGACTGAGTTAAACCGCGATCGCGTCACCTTAGCCCAAGACCAGGTGCAGGCTCAGGAGGACGCGGCCAAAGCCTCGGCAGATGCCGCCAAAGAAGCTGAAGCGGAGCGTACCAAAGCCGCCGAGGCCGCCGCCAAAGAACGGGAGCGCATCGCCAAGGCCGAAGCCGATGCGGTGGAAGATGCCCGCGAGCAAGACCGCAAGGAAGCCCAAGAAACCTTTGACGCGGGAGCCGAACAACGGGCCAAACAATTAGAAACCCAACTGCAGGGTATCCGTGAGCAAGGCCAGGCCGCCATCGCCGCTGAGCGAGAGCGGTTAGAAGCCGACTTGCAAAATGAGCAAAAGACCTTTGCTAAGCAACAGCAGGCCGAAGCCCGCGCCTTTCAGAAGCAACAGCAGACCGCCGCCCAAGCCTTTCAGCGGCAACTGGATGCCGAGCGTAATCGCGGCAATCAGGAACTCGACGCTGTTGCCCAGGCCGCTGATGACGCCTTTAGGATTCGCACCGCTGGCTCTGACCAAGAACGGCAGCAGATTGAAGACGAAATTGCCGAGCGCGATCGCCTCAATCAGATTCGCCGTGAAGAGGAAGCCAGGGCGCTGGCCAATCGTGACCAAATTGTGGGCGATGCTGAACAATCGGGTGAGCTTGGCCTATCTCCCTTAGAGCAGGCCCGCGCCGACTTTGAGCAGTCCATTCAGGATAAGCAGGCCGCATTCCAAGAACAGCAACAGCAGGCCGCTCAAGCCTTCCAAGAGGCCCAAGCCCTGGCGGCTGAAGAACAAGAGGCCAAATTTAATGAACAGCGTAAGGCCAACGCCGCCGCGATCGCCCAGGCTGAAAAAGACTTGCAGGCGGAGCTGGACGAGGCCCGTAACACCGCTCGCGCCGATGAACGGGAGCGAGAGCGGACCTTCGCTGCTGAGCAGCGCCGCCTAGATGAGCAGTCGGCCCAGCGGGTCAAGGCCATTCTCGATAGCGCCAATGCTGCCCCCACCCCGCGATTCCGGGGTGGCCCCTTAGAGTCGGGGCAACCCTACACAGTGGCAGAGAAAGGGCCAGAAATCGCCCGCATTGGGGGTCGCGAATACCTTTATGACAGACCCACACTGATTAACCCCAAACAACGGGGCTGGGTCTATACCGCTGCCCAAACCCGCCAAAAGCTTGCCGCCCGCGCCACTCAGATGGGCACCGGTCGCTCAATCTCTGTAACGACCGCCAGCCCAGAGGTTGACATCGCTGGCCTGCGCCAAGATGTGCAGGCCCTGCACGGTGCCATGAGCCGCAATCGCGGCGGCGATACCTATAACCTGCAGGGCTTCTCGAAGGGGATGACCCCCGCCGACATGGCGCTACAGGTCAGCGCGGGATTAGCACGTCAGGCGTTGGGGGGTTGACATGGCAGACGGGCAACTCACCCTTGCAATTCCCGCTACGGCCCAGAACGCGCCCCCTATGGGCGATCAAGTGCTGCAATATTGGCCAGAGGGCCAACTGCCCGCCCGTGCTCCTATCGGTCAATTTCGGGTGCAGCAGCGCTCCCTATGGGGCGCCCCACAAATCAATGGCCCCGCCCACCGCATTAACTACATTTGGACGATTCCGCACCAATACACAACCCGTTTAAACCGGTATTTAAACACCCTTGCAACCTGGCAAGACAGAGAATATAAGGCTGGCCGTGACGGCCACTTGTTACTCACTGACGAAATCAACCAACTCCCCGCCGAGGAAGCGCCCCATAGCCGCACCTTGTTAGTTGCCTACCCAGAAGACTACGACCCTAACTGGGTTTGGGGCTACGGCACCCATAAAGTGGCCTTTGTCTGGCCTGAAAACGAGCCTGACATTACCCCGATTGGCGTCTTTGCGGATGGCTCTGAGGCTTCATTGCTGCAGTTCCAAATGGTGGAGGTGTAGCTGTGGACCTTGCTAACCTCACCGGCCACCTGCTGGAAGTGACGATCGGCGAAGGGGCCGAGGCGCAAGATTGGTCCCAAACCGTTGGGCCGTTCAAACCGGGGTATGAATCGCTCGATACGGGAGACATCGCCACCCGCGCCACCCTGGTGGTATTAGATACGGGGCTAGCGCCTGAAAGCCTCGACGTTTCAGAGAACCCCGCCCGCTGGCGACCTGGAATGCGGGTAAAGGTTCGTATCCCAAACAGTTCGGGCACCTACGTTGACCACCCCCAGGGACACCTCTACATATTGCGGGATCCACAGCTACCCAAAGACCGCTTTATTACCTTAGAGCTGGGCTGCTGGCTGCTTTGGGGAGGCACCACTGCGCCAGAAGGCGACGCTTCCGCCATCAGCTACGGCATCGCTGAAACTTGCGATGTAATCGCGTCCCGACTGCTGCAGGCCGCTGACGTTCCCCCAGCTAATATCAGCCTCAGCACCTGGCCATACTCCCTGGCAGTCCCAATCCCAAACCAAAGCGGCAGCTATCCAGCCCAGGCGACGGATTTAGCCTACAGCAATGGCTGGCGATACCTTTACCAAGACAGCGCTGGGGTTGTGCGAGATCGGCAGCTTTCCTTGGCGGCTGGGTTGCCTCAAGTCACGATTACATTGGGCACCGATGACGCGGGCTTTGAGCGGTTCCGTGATGTGTTCCCGCCCTTTGAGCTGACCCGCGCCGCTGGCGAGGGGGTTGGCTTATCGCAGGTTACGACCCCCATAACCAGCACATCAACCGAGCAAGTCGCCCTTGACTCCGGGCAAGCCGACCGCACCACGTTCACATCAGAAAGCTACACATACAACCCGACCACCCTGGTTCAAACCGTCTCTGAGAGCCGAGTCACAGAAGACTATGACTTAATCACCTGGGCTGGCAAGCCACCGACTGGGAGCGGGTCAGCAACAGCAGATAGGGCCATCACAACCGCCACATGGGAGCCGACCACACCGCCCCCCCATCGGTTAATTCAGGAGGTCGCGGAAAACCGCCGCGCCAGAGGGATTGATAACCCTAATGAAGTCAACAACCAAGCGGTCGAGGATGAGGTAGGGCGCGTTACAAGGACCCCGACTTACGGCCCTGACGGCCAAATCATTCAAATGCAGGTGATTGAGCGAGCGGCTGAGGGGGTCTACGACAAAGCCTCTAGCAACCCTTATTTCCCCCGCACCGCTAAACGCCACACAACCACTTGGACCGAGGTCAGTAAAGGCCGCTGGCAACAAATCGACCTAATAGAGACCGCTCGCATTGTCCAAAACCCAGGAACGCGGGTCAACAAGTGGAGTATGACCGCTAAGCGGATCCCTCGAACCGCCAGCGATGGCACCACTACCCCACCGCAACCCGACTTCTACGAAGGCCCCTATACCGAGACCATCCAGGAATTTTCAGGAGAGGCTACATGGGTTCACACCGGGGGTACGACGGGCCGCACCCGCAAGGACTTAAAACAAATCCCTTACGGCTTTAGCGACGCTCAGATGGTGGGCTTGGCTGAGCTGCACCGTGACCTTGCTATTGCTCGGCAAAATGGCGCGATCATCCCGCTACCTATCACGGATTCGCTGTTGGCGATTGATTACCCGCTATTTCAGGTCAATGTCACTCGGGGGGATACGACCTGGAAATACCTGGCGGACGGGCTGCAGTACGACCACCAATATGAGCAATCTCGCGCCGGTTGCACCGGCATTTTGATTGAAAAGGTGACGACATGACTACGCCTGAAACCTTAGAAGTTGATGCCCTGCGAGAAAGTGTCTTACTGGCTCAAGCCCGCCGCCAAACCCGGCAAGCCGAAAAATTGAGGCTACAAAGGGAGCGGCAACGCCCAGCCTATGCAGCCGACCGTGGGCAAGTTAAGCCCCTCGGCGCTGACGGACCCTTTCGCCTGAGAAACAACCTACAAGCGGGCGGCGTACCAAATGGCTCCCCTGTGGCGGTTTCCCAAGGGCTCGGGATGAGCCAGCCAGCCATCGGCGGCAATGGCGCAGTGGGTTTATCAAGCTTAGAAGAGGAGGTTCGCCAGCTCCGCCGACTGCTTGGGGTTCGATATTTCAATGTTTCAGACCCCAACGATGCGGGCAGCTTTGTTGAACCCCGCTTTGATGGCGATCTAATCGTTACCGAGGGTAACGGTAACTGGGTTTGGAATGAGTCTTTAAATGGTGGCGAGTGGGAGCAAGGCGGTGGAGGTGGAGGGGTATCTATTCGGTACGGCTTGGGTGATCCAAACCAGCTAACGGTAACCCCGATACAGGGTATCTACTACGACACAAGCAGTGAAAGGGCCTTCCTCCCGAATAACGTCTCTACGGCGTGGGTACCACTAGGTGCCAGCGTCTTTTGGGATGGGGAAGAAGCACAAAATTACTACGGAAAAGATATTTTTCAAGGGTCAGACGGCAACATATCGATCCTTCAGGGTAGTAGCTGGGCGCAGCAGTGGTACTGCCCAAGCTGCTCGACCGACCCGGCCAGTCCTGGTCCTGGCGCTATAAGTTGATGCAGTTATCTTGTGCAGTGTCTGATGTGTGGCGTGACAAACCCGAGCGGGTGAAGCTCTGGGAAGCGGCTCATCAGTTTGATTATTGGGTCGCCTTCCCCGGAAACCGACAAGAGCCAATCAACCAAAAGGCCGAGAAACTGCAGCGCCTGGGTGATTACTGCAGCGCCGCAAACCGTCCTATTAGGGGTCATCACCTGTTTCGCTGCCATCACCAAGAAAACTGGGGTTGGCACGTGGCCCGCGCCGAAAAACTAGCAGCGGCTTTGCCTCAGGCGGTTGCCTGGGACGTAGTTCACGAGATGTATTGCCGCCGCCGCTGGATAGATGTGGAAGACTGGGCGGTTAAAGGCTTCGACGTGGCCAGCGCCATTAATCCCGATGGCCGCTTTTTTGTGAGTGAGTATCGCCCTCAAAACAGAGAGCGCTTGCAATGGGTAATCCAACTGTGTGAATGGTGCCTAGATCGTGGGCTTCCATTGGCAGGTGTCTCAATTCAGCTACACAGTCATCTGCTGAGTTTTCAGCCTTGGCAACTTGATGCTGTGGCGGCCCGACTTCAGCCCCTAAAGGAACGTGGCCTAGAGTTCCAGTGCTTTGAAGTGGTCAGCTATATGCGCGTTGGACCGCGCCGCCCAATACCTCCCAATGCGGAGCACATGCAAGCTCAGCGCTACCGCACTTATCGACGCTTTGCTGAGGCAATCGGGGCCAGTGCCTTTGGCCCCTGGAACATGTGGGACGGCGCAGGCACTCACCCCCAAGATGGGCAACCCTCATTGGCGGGGTTGTGGCGCGAGGACTGGACTGAGAAACCTGCCCATAAGGTGTTTTTCCCTAGTGGTTAATCAAGCGTTTTTCACACGAACGACCGAGCCTCAGACCCCCGCAACCCTCAGGCTGTTGGGGCAGATTCGGCAGTATCACCCAACTGCGCCGATTTACGTTTTAGCTGATGGGCCAAGCTCCCCATTTTTGGATATTGCCGCCCGCTATTGGGATGGCATCCATATTACTGAGGCTGCTCCCATATATGAGCTAATGGCTCAGGTTGGGGCCGAGCAAAGCGTGTACGCAGCCCCAGAAACCTGCCTGGGGAGCGCAGTCCCTGAAGTTGCTGCTGACCATGCGGGACAACCCCACGGGCAGCGCTATCTACACCGAGCGTTTTGGGTGATACGCTTGGCATCAGCGCAAAAGTTGGCGCAGGCCGGACAAGAGCCCTACCAAGCCTCAGACCCCGCTCAATGGCAGGATTTACGCCCATCAATCCGCCTTGGGCGGCTGGGTACATCACTGCCGCCTGGGCGCATGGCGGTATGGCCCCAGACCACCTACCTCATCCCACAGCCCCGGCTTGATCCGGTGTTTGGCTTGGGCCTCGGCAAGACGGGCACCACCACATTGTGGGAAGCCCTCAACATATTGGGATGGTCACCGGGATATCACAACGTAGTGGATTGGATGATTGCATTCAGTCCAAGCAGCAGTGACAGCCCTACTGCTATTCGCTATAAGCGGCTAGCTATGGCTTACCCTCAGGCAAAGTTTGTGTTGACGGTGCGCGATCGCGATAGCTGGCTTAGGTCCCGTGATAACCAACGCCGCCGTCGCCCTGGGCGTTCTGACCAGTATGCCGATGTGCGCAAGTACCTCTATGGCACACCCAACCCAACACCCGCAAAAGACCCGTGGGACCGATATCAAGCCCATGTGGCCGCGACGCGGTCGTTCTTTAAGGGGTCAGGGCGAATGATCGAGCTAAATATTTGCGACGGCGAGGGGTGGGACGAACTATGCCCCTTCTTGGACGTGAAGACCCCTGCCACCCCTTTCCCCTGGGCCAACCGTGGCTCGTAACTGGCACACCCATCACCGACCAGATCTGGATCCAGAATTGCGCGAAACGGGATCCAGAATTGCGCGGCGGGCTACAAAACAGGTAAGCGTCAAGGACTTTGCTGAACCAGGGTGGTGAGACCGACCTGGGTTATCGTCTCTGCAAATGGGTAGACGCTTTACCGCAACCTAACCAGAGGAGCGTCCCATGGTTTCATCCCTTCAAGATCGAATCATTTGGCTGCGGGAACGCACCGCCTTTGCGGGTCTAGATGGGGCGGTTGTAGAGGACATTGCCGCTGCCCTGGAGTATCGCACCCTAACGGCTCAGCAAACGTTACTGGCGGTGGGTGCAGAACCCGATGGGCTGTATTTGTTGGAATCGGGACGCCTGGAAAATCCGATCGAGACCCCTGCAGCCTGCAGCTTTTTGCCCGGAGCGATTGTGAATGGGCGATCGCTCCTCCTCCAGCAACCCATCGAGAAAACTCTGGTAGCGCTCACCGATTGCAGCCTATGGAAGTTGCCCTTGGCGGCCTTTCAGGAACTCAGCGATCGCCATCCGGCCCTACTGCAGCTACTGTCACAGCAACTAGCGGTAGAGCTGCAACAGCTCAGCGACCGACTGGCCTATGAGCAAGAGCGTCAAACCCTGCTGCGCCCTTATCTGGTCACCAAAGCTCGACGGGGAGTGATTGGCAAGAGCCGCTATGGGGTGCGCCTCCGGCAACAGGTGCGGCAGGCGTTCAACACCTGCCGTACGGTCTTGATCTTCGGGGAGCCGGGTCTTGAAAAAGATAACCTGGCGGCGCTGATCCATTACGGTTCTGAGCAGCGGCGGCAACCGATCATCCAGCTCGACTGCGGACAGTTGGCCAATGGGGCAGAGCTGTTCGGGCGCGGTGGCGAGAAATTAGGGCTGCTAGAAGCCCTGGGCGGCGGCACATTGGTGCTCAACAATATTCAGGAGCTGCCTACGGATTTGGTGCCTGCGATCGCCCGTTTACTCGAACATCGCACCTACCAGCCCGTCAGCCGTAACCCCGACGCATCATTACCCGAGAAAACCAGTGCGGCCCGCTTTATCTTGATTGCCGAGCGACCGATGGCGGCTTTGGCGGTCGACAGCCAGATTCGGGTGCCGCCGCTGCGAGTTCGTAAGGCCGATATTGGTGACTACGTCAGCTACTACATCAGCTTGATCAGTCGGGCGCGGGGCATCCCGAAGGCGACCGTCGCCCCTGAAGCGTTGCGTCGCCTGCAGGCCTACGATTTCCCCAATAATCTGCGGGAGCTAGAGAGTTTGGTGACCCGAGCCCTCACCCAGTTGAATGCAGACACCCTAATTACGGAGGAAATTCTTTGGCCCGCCCAAAGTAAGAAGCAGCGCTTTCGCCTCAATTTGCTGAATGGTTATCCCTGGCTGCGGCAGTTCCTGCGCAGTGCCTGGTGGCCGAATCGCATCAATTACGGCTTTACCCTCACCGCCTTTGCCGTCGTGGTGGCGCTGCTGTTTTTGGGGCCTCAAACCCGCGATCGCAACCTGGCACTCAATCTGTTTTGGGCCTGGTGGTGGCCTCTGGTGCTGCTGGCCTTTCCCTTTGTGGGGCGGCTCTGGTGTGCAGTCTGCCCGTTTATGATTTACGGCGAGGTAATGCAGTGGCTGTCCCTAAAGCTGTGGCCGCGTCAGCTCAAATCTTGGCCGAGGCAGACCGCTGACCGCTGGGGCGGCTGGTTTCTCTTGGGGCTATTCACCCTGATCTTGCTGTGGGAAGAACTGTGGAATCTGGAGAACACCGCCGCCCTGTCCGCCTGGTTGCTGCTGCTGATCACCGCCGGAGCGGTGATTTGCTCCCAGATTTTTGAGCGGCGGTTTTGGTGTCGCTATCTCTGCCCGATTGGCGGCATGAATGGGCTGTTTGCCAAGCTCTCAATGACGGAGCTGCGAGCCCAGCAGGGCACCTGTTCGGCAGAATGCAGTACCTACCAGTGCTACAAAGGTGGCCCCGAAAAAGGTGAAGGGCAGGAGACCCTGGGTTGCCCCCTTTATTCCCATCCGGCCCAACTGGTGGATAACCGGGATTGCGTGCTCTGCATGACCTGTCTCAAAGCCTGCCCCCACCGCTCCGTAGCGGTGAATCTACGGCCCCCCGGCATTGAGCTGTGGACCACCCACAAACCCCGCTGGGATGAAGTGGCGCTGCTGTTTTTGCTGATGAATGCGGTGTTTTTGCATCGGTTGCCGCAGGTGCAGACGCGGTTGGGGACGGGGCTGGATTTGCAGGATTTTTGGGTGCATGGGGGGGCAGCGATCGCCCTACTCAGCCTGCCAACCCTACTACCGTTGCTGGCTCAGCAGGTTATGAAGCTGGGGGCGCAGCTGACTAATCGCTGCCCGCCACGCCCCTGGGTGGAGTTGGCCTATGGCTATTTGCCCCTGGTGCTGATGGCCAGCTTGGCCCATTATCTGCACTTGGGCTTGACCGAAGCCGGAACCCTATTGCCGGTGGGGGCCGCTACCTTTGGGCGGGTGGGGGCACAGTTGCCGGTCTTGGTGGCTGACCCAGCGGTGACTACCTTTTTGCAGGGCACCGCCCTGGTGGCTGGGGTCGGTCTCTCGATCCTGCTCACCCAAAAAATTGCCCGCCAGTCCCTCTGGGCGCTGCTGCCCCAGCACCTCTGCACCCTGGCTTTGGGGGTGGCCTTCTGGGCGGTGATCTTGCCTTAATAGTGACCAAGGGCTGCCCACCAGGGGAAAGGGGGGGGCCCGCGAGTTCAAAGTCCCCTAATTTTTCGCGAGACCGAACACTTGCTCCCCCAGAATTGGGGACTAGGGGGCATTAATACACAGTAGGGAGGGCATTACGCACTGCATCGGCGGGCGGATCCGCCGATACTTCAGCATCAAGGGGTATTACAAGTATTGGCCGCTGCATTCGCTGCGATCGTAGCCAGGTTGTTAGCATTGCCCATCAAGGGTTCTAGCTGTAGCGTCCCGGCGTTTGCTGTTGAGAGGTTGATGACATCTTGGTTCGTGTTGTTTTGAATGCGAAGGCACAGGGTGCTGCCAGGGGCTGCCCCACTCGCGATCGCTCGAATATCAGTCGCATTATTGTTCAGTGTATTTTGCTGAATGGCAACATCCGTTTGAGAATTGCCATTGATCGCAGTCCCTGGGGTGAGCGCACTGTCTTGGGTGACCCCGTTAATGCCCTGACCGTTGGTGTGCCCAGTAATAGTGTTACCCGACAATAAAGCCCTGAGTTGGGCACCAGTCGCAGCAACACTCCCCACGCGCAGATCAATACCATCATCAAAATTATTCAAGATTTGATTATTTGAGATCGTCAGGTCACTCAGATTAGCCCCATCATCCACCGTGACTTGAATGCCATCTCCGGCGAGGGGGGCAACCGTGCCGTTGCCTTCAATACGGTTATTCAAAATCGACACAGTACCCGTTGCATTGCCACCCAAGTTGACAAAAATACCGTCCCCCGCGTTGCCACTACCCGCAGTCGCCCCACCGACGGTATTGCCAGAAAGGGTCAAATTGACATCGCCAGTATTGTTCCTCAGGGCAATCCCTTGGCCCTCAATTCTGGGGTCGCCGCCGCCTGCAACGGTAGTACCCGTAACAGAATTCCCCCTCAGCGTGATCGTGCCAGTCGTACCGTCTAGATAAATCCCAGCGGGGCGAACAATGTCGGCAGTTGTCGTTTGCTGAACCGTATTATCTCGAATTTCAATGCCGTTTAATTGCTCAACATAGATACCCGCTCGTCTAGCGTCGATTACCGTATTGTCGACCACTACTGAGTTGGCAGACCCATCAATCTCAATCCCCTCCTCCTCAGATTGATTAATCGTGTTGCTGCTAACGGTAGTGTCATCGGACTGGAAGATGAGAATCCCCCTTTCCGCCACCTGAGTCAATTGATTGTTGCTCACCACACTGTTGGGCGAATTAGCAACTTCAAGGCCCTCATCGCCGGGTTGGATAATCTGATTGCCCAACACTTGAGCGTTTGGCGAGTTCGTAACCCTCATCGCATCACTTCCGGATTGAACAATCACATTGTCACGAATCACCCCATTGGCCGCATTATTAGCCACGATGCCATTGTCTGCGTTGCGAATATCAAATCCGGAGATGAGGCTGTTACCGCCGATTAGCGTTACCCCATTGTTGCCGCCACCCGTGACCCTCGGCAATGTCCCCAAATCGCCAAAATTCGGCAGATTGACTGACGTTGCGCCTAAAGTCGGGGAGATCGCCAGCGTTTGCACCACGCCACTAGATCGCACCTGTACCCCAGCCGGAATCGTAAACCCTGGAATTGCGTTAGCGGCAGTGTCCCCTGGGCGGACATAAACAATATCGTTAGCGTTGACATTGCCCAGCGCCGTTGTGGCTGCACCGCCGTTACTCCCCAATGTGGTGAAAGGGCTTGCAACTGTGCCTGTGCCTTGGTTAGCGTTGGCCAGATCTGGCGATACATGGATAAAGTTGTACGCCTGAGAGGATATTTGGAAAGTATCAATCAGCACTCATTTCGAGAAAAGGCTTCC
>ERZ1740060.146-NODE-146-length-55719-cov-8.235646_pt1 | contig 55719 bp, 55 predicted proteins | sample MGYA00581743_ERZ1740060 | MGnify/ENA primary metagenome ERZ1740060 (study PRJEB43018, sample SAMN04849235) | marine metagenome | isolation source: floating plastic debris | place: Pacific Ocean | collected 2008-08-27 | study: EMG produced TPA metagenomics assembly... | reverse complement strand
CCCTCGCCCATTTTTGGGAGAGGGGGACCGAGGGGGTGAGGGCGACTAAGCAGGACAATTTTTAAAACGCTCCACTCTTACTGTTTCTTGAACACACTGAGGACTCAAAGCCATGGAAATTGATCCGCTCAAGCAACGCTTAAACCTAGAAATCGAGGGGATGAGCGTCAACCAACTCAACGAGCTGGGTAATCAGGCCATTCATATGGGCCTGATCGCGGGTCACGGGTATCACAAAGGTCAGTATGAGATTTTGCGCCAAGGCAGAGCTCTGTTGATGAAACCCGAAGAGGCCCTGGCGTATTTACAGAGGCTGATTCAATCGGTTTCAGAATCGTCTTGAGGGGCACGGTCAGTTGGATTAGCTGGAATCAGCTCGATCCAGCCGCTGCATAAGCGAGCGATCGCCCCTCCAGGCATTGGGTCCGTTTGACTCCGGTTGGGAGCATGAATCAGGGCTACCAACTTTTCCACATGGGTGAATTGGACTTGCCTGAGGCTAACGGTTTTTAACCATCGCCGCATCACTCGACGCTGTAGGGCAAGGGGCTTGTCTCTGAGCAGATCACGGTTGAGCCGCTGCTGTTGGCCATCCCAGCATTGCTGCCAGAGCCGATGAATTTGCGCCTCTAAGTAATCGACCTCGGCAGTTAAGATTTCAGCCGCTTGGGCCAGGGTGCGATCCACCTGAGGATTGAGGTGCTGACGCAGTTGAGGCAAGACCTCTAGGCGCAGGCGATTGCGGGCATAGGTCGGATCGGCATTGGTCTCATCTTCCCAAATGATCAGATTTTGAGTTTGGCAAAAGTCTGTGATTTGAGACCGGGTAATCTCCAGTAAGGGACGCACTAACTGAATCGTCGGATTATCAGCTTGTAGGGGGCGCTGCCATACCAGCGCCTGCAGTCCGTCCGCGCCGCTGCCCCGCACCAGGTTATAAAGCAAGGTTTCGGCGCGATCGCTGGCGGTATGGCCGGTAACCACTGCCACACATTGCCCGCGACGGGCCACGTCATAAAAGACGCCGTACCGCCATTGTCGAGCCGCCGCTTCCCCAACGAGAGAATCGGTTGCTGCCGCAATCTCACAGGGGATGTCCCAGTCTTTTAGCGTCTGCGCCACGAATTGGGCATTGGCCTCGGCATCGTCGCGCCAGCCGTGGTTGCAGTGAATGGCCCGCAACTGCCAGCCCCAGTGGGGTTGTAAATCCACCAGCAGACGCATTAAGGCCATCGAGTCTTGTCCGCCAGACACCCCCACTAAGACCCGACAGCCACGGGGAAGCAGCCCGCGATCTCGCAGGGTTTGGTGAAGATGAGCATGTAAAGGGCTCCAGTTCACAGTCTGTTGGGGATAGAACGGGCTAGCGTCACACCATAACTTGAGCAACCCCTCCGAAAACATAACGTCACCCAAACGTAACGACTGAGAAATCCTGAACTAACATGTCAAAACTAGACGACCTCATGATGTCAATGACATCGGCCCATTAGCCATGAATTCGGAGTCTCCGCCCCTCAATACCGTCTCTGAACTCTCCGTTCTGGAGACCAATCCAGATGACCAGGTGCGCCTGAAGAGCCAAGGCGGGCGCTTGTTGCTGCTCCTTCCCTCCGAACCCGAAGGGGATGGCCCAGCCCTGCTCTGGTCAGAACTGTGGGAACAGCTTAAGCATCGACTGAATGCGGGGGAGCGATTTTGGCAGCCCCGCACCACAGTTCACCTACTGGCCCGCAACCGCCTGTTAGATGGGCGTCAGTTACAGGCCATTGCCGATGTCTTAGCAGAGGCCGATCTGTTCCTCAAGCGTATCTATACCAGCCGCCGCCAAACAGCGGTCGCGGCCACCACGGCGGGCTATTCCGTCGATCAACATGTGCCGGTCACCCATCTCAACCAAGCCCCAGAATCCGGTCGGGCGCTAGAAGAGCCCCTTTACGTACAAAGCACGATCCGGGCTGGGGTCGAAATTCGCCACAACGGGACGGTGATTATTTTAGGTGACGTGAATCCTGGGGGCAGCATAGTCGCCGATGGAGATATCTTGATTTGGGGGCGGCTACGAGGGTTAGCCCATGCAGGCTATGGCGGCAACTCCGACTGTCGGATTATGGCCCTGCGCATGGATCCGACCCAGCTACGGATTGCGGATAAGGTGGCCCGTCCACCCGAGACTCCCCCAGATCAATATCTGCCTGAAGTGGCCTATGTTGGCAGCGATGGCATTCGGATTGCACTGGCCACTGATTTTTCGCGATTGATTGCCAAAGACAGCAAAGACTCAGCCAAAGGTACGGGCGAACGTTAACCGGCAACGTTTGCTGATGCAGGCCAGCGGCATGGGACAGGGTTGAAACCTGGTATCCTCCTAGGGAACTAAATGTCAATCGTGCCGCCCGTTCTAATCCATCTCTGTTATCAAAGTCATCGCCGTTAAGATAAGGCCGAATCTTTTGAACCTATGACCCGCATTATTGTTGTCACCTCCGGTAAGGGAGGCGTCGGTAAAACGACTTGCACTGCCAACTTAGGAATGGCCCTGGCCCAGCGCAGCCAACGGGTCGCAGTGTTAGATGCTGACTTTGGTTTACGCAACCTCGACCTACTCTTGGGCCTAGAGAACCGCATTGTCTACACGGCGCTGGACGTGCTGGCTGGGGACTGTCGCATGGATCAGGCCCTGGTGAAAGATAAACGCCAGCCTAATCTTGCTCTCCTTGCCGCTGCCCAAAACCGCTCGAAGGAAGCCATCAATCCTGAGCAGATGACGACGCTGGTGGAGCAGTTAAAAGACAGTTTTGACTACATCTTGGTGGACTGCCCAGCGGGCATTGAGATGGGCTTTAGAAATGCGATCGCCGCGGCCAATGAAGCGATTATTGTCACCACCCCAGAGATTTCGGCGGTGCGAGATGCCGATCGCGTCATCGGCTTGCTTGAAGCCAACGATGTCAAAAAGATGCAGCTGATCGTCAATCGTCTCAAGCCAGCCATGGTGCAAGAGCAGATGATGATGTCCGTGCAGGATGTTGAGGACATTCTGGCGATTCCCCTTTTGGGCGTGGTGCCCGATGACGAGCGCGTGATTGTCTCCACCAACCGGGGCGAGCCGTTAGTGCTAGAGAAAAAGCTGTCTCTAGCGGGATTGGCCTTTGCCAATGTGGCCCGTCGCCTAGAAGGGGAGAAGGTGGCCTTTCTCGATTTAAATGCCCCCCACGACGATTTATTCATGCGACTGCGACGTTTTCTCAAGGGTTAATGGCGATGTTGCCCCCCACTACCCGTTTTTTTCCCAGTGCCTATGCTTAGTGAACTGCTTGATCGCCTCTTTAATCGGGGTGCCAATGAAACCAGCCGAGAGGCCGTTAAACGCCGCTTGCAGTTCGTTTTGGCCCACGATCGCTCCGACCTCTCCCCAGAAGTCGTCGAGAAGATGCGCAAAGAAATTCTTGAGGTGGTCTCTCGATATGTCGAGATCGACACCGATGGCCTGGAATTTGCCCTCGAAAATGATGAGCGGGTCACGGCTCTGATTGCCAACCTGCCGATTCGTCGGATTCGAGGCAATAAGGAAGAGCCTGCCGTTGCCGATGCGACGACTGAGGCTTAGCGCCCATGGCTGCTTCTGATTCGACCCGCATCAAGGCCCCGGATACCAAAGTTGTTGAGGCGCTAAATTTAGATGCCATTCAACGGCATGTGCTGCTCTGCGCCGATCAAACCAAGCCTAAATGCTGCGATCGCGAGGCCAGCTTGGAGTCCTGGAACTATCTCAAAAAGCGCCTGAGCGAGCTGCAGCTCAATCGCTCCACAGAAGCCCGCCCCCACTGCATCTTTAGGACCAAGGCCAACTGCTTGCAGGTCTGCCAGCAGGGACCGATTTTGTTGGTGTACCCCGATGGGGTTTGGTACCACAGCGCCACCCCAGAGGTGATCGAGCGCATCATTCAAGAGCACTTGATTGGCAATCAAGTGGTTGCCGACTACGCCTTCCTCACCCATCCGCTCACGTAATCAACGGGTCTGAAGGGCGACCTGTTCAGAGGCGATCACAATCCGGGCACAGGCTTCGGCATCAGACATGGCGTCGTGGTGATTGAGTTCAATGCCCAAAAAGTCACACACATTGGGCAGCTTGGTGGGGCGGATATTCCAGGTTTGACGGGCCAGCTTAACGGTACAAACAAAGGTTTGCGGCGGCGGCGCGATGGCATAGGCCTGACAGCAAGCGTATAAAACCCCTTTGTCAAAAGAAGCGTTGTGGGCCGCAATAAAGTCGGCTCCGTTGATCACATCCGCAATCAGGGGCCAAAGCTCGCCAAAGGTAAGCTGATCGGCGACATCGCTCCACCGAATGTTATGGACATAGGTGAACTCGAACCGGGCTCTGGGGGGGCGGATCAAACAATGGAAGCGATTCACGATTTGCCCCGCTTCCACCCGCACCAAACCAATGGCGCAGGCACTATCGCGGCCCCGATCGGCGGTCTCAAAATCCAGTGCGACAAAGGTGCTCATAAGCAAGACTTGGGGGTAATCTTTGGGATAAGCAGATTGGCAGAATTATCTGTGAGATAGCATTTTCCAGAAAACCCCCTGTAGTCCCCCTAAAGCCCTTCGGGCATGCGCCAAAGGCGTAAGCGCAAGGGGGACAGCGAAGCTGGGGGGCTGCGCGGCGATGTCTAACTTGATTATGTCTTCCTAATTAGCCAGCCCGTAAACCAGCACATCGTAAACCATACGCACCTGACCGGATCGCGCCTGATCTGCAAATAGGCTTTGCAGTTTGGCAAACAGCGGCTGGTAGTGGGGGTGATCGATAGGTGGGCAATAGGAACAGGACTCCAGTCGTCCTTTTAATCCTTGCCAACCCAGGTCTTGGTGATTGTCATAGGTGGTGGTTGAGAGATCAAAACCACTGAAGAGTTGGCGGATGCGATCGCCCGTAATATTCTCGTGACGCACCTTGGGGTAATCGATAGCGTACTCACGCAACAGCGCTTCGTAGCCCTCGGTAAAGGAACTGCCCTGGATGCGGCGCTGATTCCAAATCAGGGCCACGAAGCCACCGGGTCGGAGGATACGCTGAAATTCGCTCACGGCTGCGGGGGTCGCGAACCAGTGAAACGCCTGGGCACAGGTGATGCAATCCACGCTGTGATTGGGGAGGGTGGTGGCTTCGGCTCGACCGGCAACGGAGCGGAAATGGGGATAGGTGCTCAGATCCGCTTCGGCCTGATGGCCCATGGCGTCATTGGGCTCTACGGCAAAAACGGTGAATCCTTTATCCAGTAAGAGGCGGGTAAAAATGCCGGTGCCAGAGCCGATATCCGCCACTGTTGCTGCTGAGGACAGGCGTTCTTGCAGGGCGTTCAGTAACTGCGGTGGATAGGTGGGGCGATATTTAACGTAGTCGGCAACGCGGCTGGAAAAACGCTGGGTCGGGTCAGTGTTCACTTAAAGCAGCGTTCCCAAAACCATGCCAATCAGCAAAATAAATCCCTGCACAACATTTTGCTTAAAAATCAGCCCATAAAGACCAAGGGGGGGCTTGCGTTGACGGAGGCAGTAGCTTTGCCGCCCCCAGAGGGAGATCGAGATCGCCAGCGTCACCCAATAGGGCCAAGCCAACCCCATCGCCACCCCTGTCGCCGCCAACAATAGCGAGGTTCCAATAAAACAGAGGGTGACGATTTGCGGGGTACGATTGCCAAAAAAGAGAGCACTGGAGTTAATGCCCAGTTTGGCGTCGAAAGGGCGATCTGGAATTGCGTAAACCGTGTCAAAGCCCAGAGTCCAAAACAACACTGCCCCCCATAGCAAAATAGTAGGGAGTTCCAGCGTGCGAGTCACCGCCGCCCAGGGAATGAGTACGGCAAACCCCCAGGCGATCGCCAGCACCAATTGCGGCACGGGAAACACTCGCTTAGCCAAGGGGTAAACCACAATCACCGGCACCGCCGCCACACAGAGCCAAAAACTGAGCGGATTCAGGTAGAGCGATAGCCCATAGGCACAGAGAAAAGCAACGATGGCGAGGGCGATCGCCACCCTCACAGATAATGATTTTGCCGCCAATGGTCGAGAGCGGGTGCGCTGCACCTTTGGGTCAATATCGCGGTCCCAAAGGTCGTTGACAATGCAGCCCGCTGCGCTGGTGACCAAGCTGCCCACGATAATCACCCCTAGCAAAATCAGGGGCGGCGTTCCCCGCGCTGCCAGCACCAGAGACCACAAAGCGGGCACCATCAAGATCAACCGACCCGTGGGCTTATCCCACCGCATTAGCCGTAAAACAGTTTTCCAAGTGGGTTCAGGGGACTTGAGGGGGGAGGGGGTCATGGACTCTCAATCGCTGCTGCTATCAGCATATCTTTGCCGATGACGGTCCTGTCACCCTTACGCCAGGAATTCAATTAATTATAGAAATCACCAAAAGTTGTCTTCACGCCTTTTAGCGACGAAGTTATGTCAGCGAGTCTTGAAAACGCGCCTTAACCATGGCATATGACCCGCCATGATGTTTCTAACGTTGAACAGTAGAGCAGCATGGCTTAGGGCAAACAAAATCGGCGATCCCATAAACGCCTTAAAGTTTTCATCAAATTTCCGGAATAGATTCAATATTTATAGTTAAAATAACCATAAGTCATGCGAGAACCCCTATGGCCATTGCACCGTTACGGGTCACCCCCGACGACTATAGTCTGCTGACCGATCTCTACCAGCTCACCATGACCGCCTGCTACGTGGGCGAAGGGCTGGATCAGCGGCGCGCCAGCTTCGAGCTGTTTGCCCGCCGCTTACCCAAAAACTTTGGCTATCTGATCGCCATGGGGCTCACCCAAGCCCTGGAGTTTTTGCAAAATTTCCACTTTAGCGATCGCCATCTGGATGCGCTCAAGACAACCGGCATCTTTGACCAGGCCCCAGCCCAGTTCTGGGAGCTGCTCTCGGGGGCACGCTTTACCGGCGATGTCTGGGCCGTCCCGGAAGGTACCGCCGTCTTTGCCAATGAACCGCTGCTGCGAATCGAAGCGCCGCTCTGGCAGGCCCAGGTGGTCGAGACCTATCTACTCAATACCCTTAACTACCAAACCCTAATTGCGACCCGGGCCGCGCGACTGCGAGATGTGACCGGTCCCGACGCCACCCTGCTGGAGTTTGGCACCCGCCGCGCCTTTAGCCCCCAAGGCTCGGTCTGGGCAGCACGGGCGGCGATCGCGGGTGGCCTTACTGCCACGTCCAATGTTTTAGCGGCGCTGCAGTTGGGGCAAAAACCGGTGGGCACCATGGCCCATGCCCTAGTGATGGCGATCGCGGCGATCGAAGGCAGCGAAGCCGATGCCTTTGAAGCCTTTCACCGCTACTTTCCGGGTGCGCCCCTATTGATCGATACCTTCGATACTGTCGCAGCAGCCCGCTATTTAGCGGAGCACCGTCAAACGGGTGAATCGGCCCTCGCTGGGGTTCGTCTTGACTCGGGTGACCTGGCCGATCTATCCCAACAGGTGCGGGCGCTGCTGCCAGAGGTCTCGATCTTTGCCAGCGGCGACTTAGACGAATACGAAATTACCCGCTTAAACCAAGCCGGAGCCTGTATCGATGGCTATGGTTTTGGCACCCGCCTGGTCACCGGAGCCCCCGTCAACGGCGTTTACAAACTGGTGGATATTGACGGCATTCCGGTGATGAAAGAAGCCAGCGGCAAAATCACCTACCCCGGCTGTAAGCAGGTGTTTCGTTACGGTCAAAACGGCGAGGTTCATCGAGATGTTTTAGGGTTGGCGACGGAGCCCACACCTGAGGGCGCACAGCCCCTACTGCATCAGGTCATGGCCCAGGGTGAACTCAAAATATCACCCGAGCCCCTAGCCACCATTGCCCAACGCACCGCCACCAGCATCGCTAGCTTGCCCCAATCCTGCCGCACCGTCACCGATGCTGAATCCTTCCCTGTCGCGCTATCTCCGGCCTTGTTAGACCTGACCGAACAAACTCGTCGTTCTTAGGCGTGAAGACGTGAAGGGTGAAGAAGTAAAGAGTGAAAAGTAAAAAGTGAAGATGCCCAAGCAATATCACTCCCTTACTCCCCTCTACCCATCCACTCCTCTACCCGTCCACCCATCCACTCCTCTACCCCTCTACTCCTCCAGCACCATGCACATTGCTCTCTTTGGTACCAGCGCTGATCCGCCCCATCGGGGCCATTGCGAAATTCTGCGATGGTTGGCCACTCAGTTCGACCATGTGGCTGTCTGGGCGTCGGACAATCCGTTTAAGACCCACCAGAGCCCCTTGGGCGATCGCTCGGCAATGCTGCGGTTGATGATTGGGGATATCCCGGCTCCATTAGGAGCGATCGCCCTCTATCCTGAGCTGAGTTCCAGCCGCGCCATAAAAAGCGCTGAGCAGGCCCGTCGGCGCTGGCCCACAGCAGAGTTCACTTTGGTGGTCGGGGCCGATTTAATTCAGCAACTGCCCCGTTGGTACCGATCCCAGGAGCTGCTACAAAAAGTCAACGTTCTGGTGATTCCTCGCCCTGGCTATGACCTCTCAGAGGATGATTTGATGGAGGTAAAACAGCAGGGGGGGCGCGTTGCGATCGCCGCTATCCCCTTACAGTTCAACCTATCATCGAGCTATTACCGACAAACGGACGATACGGATGCGCTGCCCAGGGCAGTTCGGACCTACATTGATCAAAAAAAACTTTATCCATGCCTGGGAAGCTCCAGAAAAACGCTGCCGACACATTGAAGGACAACGCCCTTGCGGATTTCAAGGTGGGGGTCGATAACGTCATTTTTTCGGTGGATACCCAGCAAAATCGGCTGTTGGTGCTGTTGGTGATGCGTAATGATGACCCCTTTGCGGGCTACTGGAGCTTACCGGGGACCCTGGTGCGCCAGGGCAATTCTTTAGAAGATGCGGCTTACCGGGTGCTGTCAGAAAAAATTCGGGTCCATAACCTTTACCTAGAGCAGCTCTATACCTTCGGTGGCCCCAACCGCGACCCTCGCGAAGCGGAGGAGGTCTACGGGGTGCGCTATCTCTCGGTGAGTTACTTTGCCCTGGTGCGCTTTGCCGAAGCGGAGCTGATTGCCGATGGGGTCAGCGGCATTGCCTGGTATCCCCTCAGTCGGGTGCCGCGCTTGGCCTTTGACCATAACGAAATTCTCAACTATGGCTATCAACGGCTTAAGAACAAGCTGGAATACAGCCCGGTTGCCTTTGATGTGTTGCCGGAGGTCTTCACCCTGGGGGATCTTTATCAGCTCTATGTGACGGTGCTGGGGGAAGATTTTGCCGATTATTCCAACTTTCGTGCCCGCTTATTGAAGTTGGGATTTTTGGAAGACACCGGCAAGAAAACGTCTCGTGGCGCAGGCCGTCCGGCCAGTCTTTATCGCTTTGATGCCAAGGCGTTTGAGCCGCTGAAAGATAAACCCATGGTGTTTATCTAACCAAGGTTGATTTGTCCGTATATCAGGTTCTATTCGCCAACTTAATTCCTGACTGGAAAGGAAATTTCAATGGCTATCAATAATGAGCCTTCGACGCAAAGATTGGCTGCTCTAATTGATGGGGATAATATCAGCTCTCGATTTATAGAACCTCTGCTGAAAGAAGTTTCAAGATATGGAACAGCATATGTCAAACGAGTGTATGGCGATTGGACGAACAATCAACTGAGTGGCTGGAAAGAAGTTCTAAACCAATTCTCGATACAACCAATTCAACAGTTTGCCTTTACTTCAGGTAAGAATGCTACAGATAGCGCCTTAATTATTGATGCAATGGATCTCTTGTACACAAGCAACTTTGATGGGTTTTGCATTGTGTCCAGTGATAGCGATTTTACTAGACTTGCTTCGAGAATAAGAGAATCTGGCTTAAAAGTATATGGGTTTGGAGAAAAGAAAACGCCAGAACCTTTTGTTAGTGCTTGTGACAAATTCATTCACCTAGAGAACCTCATTCCTGAAAACTCTGATACTCAAACAAAGAAGACAGGAACAAAAATAAGCAAAAAGATAATTCGACTTTTGAAAGATGCTCATGGAGCTGTGGCTGGTGATGACGGATGGGCTGAACTTGGCCTTTTAGGTGGACAACTAAATAAACTTTCTTCTTCTTTTGATCCTAGAACATATGGCTACAAGAAATTAGGTGAGCTGATTAAGGATATTGATGATTTTGAAATCAGGAAAACTCCACATCAAAATCATCCGTTTGCCTATCTTATTGAAGTCCGACTAAAGAAGAATTAGTGCTTCAACTGTTTTCCAAGACGGATATCAATCATGAAAATTACGATCGCCCAACTCAACCCCATCATTGGCGATCTCGCCAATAACGCCCAACAAATCCTCGCTGCCGCCCACCAAGCTGCCGATCAGGGTGTCCGATTAGTTCTCACCCCAGAACTTTCCCTTTGTGGCTATCCCCCCCGCGACTTGCTGCTGCGTCCCGGTTTCATCCAGGCGATGGGCACCACGCTTACAGATCTGGCCAGCCAACTGCCCGAAACCGTTGCCGTACTCGTCGGCTTTGTGGAACCCAATCCGACGGCGGGCGATCGCGGTGGCAAGCCTTTGTTCAACAGCATGGCCCTGCTAGATGACGGTAAAGTGCAGCGGATTTTCCATAAGCAACTGCTGCCCACCTACGACGTGTTTGACGAAGACCGCTACTTTGAACCAGGGGAACAGGTCAACCATTTTGAGCTGGCCACGGGCGACGGCACGACCCTGCACCTGGGCGTCACCATCTGCGAAGACCTCTGGAACGATGAAGAATTTTGGGGTCAGCGCAATTACCCTAACAACCCTATTGCCAGCCTCAAAGCGGCGGGGGCAGATCTAATCGTCAACCTCTCGGCCTCTCCTTACTCCCTGAATAAACAGCGCACCCGTGAGGCGATGCTCAGCCATAGCGCCGCCCGCTTTCAGGTGCCAATTCTCTATGCCAACCAGGCGGGGGCCAATGACGATTTGATTTTTGATGGGGGCAGTCTCGCTTTCGACGCCAGCGGTACCTTGGTCGGTCGGGCCCAATCCTTCCAAACCGATACCCTTTGCCTCACCTATGATCCCCAAGCGAAGGATCTGTACCCTGGCACCCTGGCACCCCCCATCACCGATACCAATGGCGAGATCTGGTCAGCCCTCGTACTCGGGGTCCAGGACTACGCCCGCAAATGCGGTTTTAGCAAAGCGGTGATTGGCCTGAGTGGAGGGATTGATTCGGCGCTTGTGGCGGCGATCGCCGCTGCCGCCCTCGGTCCCAAACAGGTGCTCGGCGTCTTGATGCCCTCCCCCTACAGCTCGGACCATTCCGTCGGTGATGCCAAAGTTCTGGCTGAGAATCTCGGCATTCACCAGACGACCCTAGCGATCGGGGAGCTGATGAGCGGCTACGACCACACCCTAGAAGCCCTGTTTGCCGACACCGACTTTGGGGTGGCAGAAGAGAATATCCAATCGCGAATTCGCGGCAATTTGCTGATGGCGATCGCCAATAAGTTTGGTCATTTGCTCCTCTCCACAGGCAACAAGTCCGAAATGGCCGTGGGCTACTGCACCCTCTACGGCGACATGAATGGCGGCCTCGCTGTGATCGCCGACCTACCCAAAACCCGCGTCTATGAGCTGTGCCACTGGCTGAATGATCAGCTTGCAAAGCAGCAAGGCCCATCCCCCTGGCTCCCCATCCCCCCAGCCACCCCAACCGCCACTGAAATCATCCCCAGCCACATCCTCACCAAACCCCCCAGCGCTGAGTTGAAACCAGGTCAAGTCGATCAAGATTCCCTCCCCAGCTACGAAATCTTGGATGACATCTTGGAGCGGCTGGTGCAACACCATGAATCCGTGGCCGATATGCTGGCCGCAGGGCACGACGCCCAAATCGTGGAGCGGGTGATTCGCTTGGTGTCGCGGGCCGAGTTTAAGCGTCGTCAGGCCCCACCGGTCTTAAAGGTCACCGATCGCGCCTTCGGCACCGGTTGGCGCATGCCCATTGCCAGCCGCTGGTAATGCAGGCCTGCGTTCGGTCGTTGCGATAGTATTTTTCACACCCCCCACTCAAATCACCCCATGGCATCCCCACCGCCCTTTCAAGAGATTGACGTTCAAGCCCTCGCAGAGACCATGGCCACCGCATCAGAAAGCGTGCAGTTGATCGATGTGCGGGAGCCGCAAGAGCTGGCCATGGCAGAGATCGCCGGGTTTACCAATCTGCCGTTGAGTCAGTTTGCGGATTGGCAAGCACAAATCCATAGTCAATTTGAGGCGGATCAAGAAACCATCGTCCTCTGTCACCACGGCATGCGCTCAGCTCAAATGTGCCAGTGGCTGGCGGGTCAGGGGTTTACCCAAGTCAAAAATGTGGTCGGGGGCATTGACGCCTACTCACTCAAGGTGGATGCCTCAGTCCCTAGGTATTAAAGGGAGAATTCAGGAGCCAGGAGTTAGTACTTGACTCGGCCCCTAAAGGAACTGATTGTCGCCATTAATAAGAGCAATTTTGTCCTTTAAGGGCTGTCGTCTGCCCTCGCCCCTGACGTCTTACCGTGCGCATTCACGACCCAAACCGCATTCCCTTTCGGGGGGTTTGGGGGAGTTAGGCCCCCATATCAGGGGGTTTGGGGGCCAGCCCCCAATTCCGACTTCCGGTTGCGGTATCTTTTATCCACAACACCCCGCCAAATAGTGGCCACTGTATTGACCAAGACCGTGAGTCTCTTCACCTCGGCAGCACGCTACACCACCGCCTTAGACACTCAATTAAATCAGCCCTTGAAGGAACTGATTGCCGCCATTACGAGACAACTAGGGGCCGTCACCAATTAAAACTAGGATCCTTGTGGTGCAACAGTTTCAGCCCCCAGCAATAGTACAGAAACGGGCGCGGTAGTGCTTACCCAGCAAGGCTTTCATCCAGTGTTGATGACGCCCCCTGAGTTTCTCCCATTTTTAAAGGGCAAAAGTAGTCCCTTAAGGGCTGACTTCTGAATCCTGAATTCTATATCCTTTATCTACCGGAATTTCCCGGTTTAAACTACACGTCGTTTGGAGCCTAACCTTGCCTGATTCCTCTGAGCGCGATTGCGCCTTTATGCAGCAGTGCCTCATCCTGGCAGAGCAAGCGGCTGGGCAAACCGCCCCTAACCCCTTGGTCGGATCCGTGATTGTCAAAGACGGCCAAGTGATTGGCCGGGGCTATCATCCTGGAGCGGGGCAACCTCATGCCGAGGTCTTCGCCCTACGACAGGCTGGAAGTGACGCTGAAGGGGCCACCCTCTACGTTAATTTAGAGCCCTGCAATCACACCGGTCGGACCCCCCCCTGCACCGAAGCGATTTTGGCCGCAGGCATCCGGCGGGTGGTGGTGGGCATGGTTGATCCAGATCCTAGGGTCTCGGGCGGTGGTATCGAGCGATTGCGCCAAACAGGCATTGAGGTGAGTGTCGGCATTGAGGAAGCTCGCTGCCGTCAGCTCAATGAGGCATTTTTGCATCGCATTCAACACCGTCAACCCTTTGGCATTTTGAAATACGCCATGACCCTAGATGGCAAAATTGCCACCCGCACAGGCCATAGCGCCTGGGTGACTGGACCTGCTGCTAGACAAGCCGTTCACCGGTTACGCAGTCAATGTGATGCAGTCATTGTCGGAGGAAATACCGTACGCCAAGACAATCCCCATTTGACCTCCCATGGGCAGAGCGCCCACAGCCCTCTACGGGTCGTGATGAGTCGGCAATTGAATTTACCTAAAGCGGCCCACCTATGGGATCCGACAGAGGCGGCCACGGTTATCTTCTGTGGCCCTCAAAGGGATGCTCAGATGCAGAAGCATCTCGAAAAACAAGGCGTAGAGGTGGTGCTCCTAGACTCTCTAACGCCTGAGACTGTAATGGCTAACCTGTACGATCGCGGCCACTTGGCAACGCTATGGGAATGCGGCGGCCAGTTAGCCGCTGCTGCGATCGCTCAAAACTGTGTCCAAAAGGTTTGGGCCTTTATCGCCCCCAAAATCATTGGCGGTGCACACGCCCCTTCGCCGGTCGGTGAGTTGGGGCTTGAGAAAATGGATAGCGCGAGCGCCCTCAAGCAGATGCAATGGCACACCCACGGCCCTGACCTTTTGGTCACCGGCTACTTGTCCTGAGGGCAATTGTGCCTAAGCTCAACCGCGATAGGTAATGATGCGACCCTGACGGCGGCGATGACCGCTCAACTGCTGGGTTTGCATAAACCCATCCAAGGCCACCCGCAGATCGTCCTTACCTCGAAAGCTATCTAACCGCTGACGTAGGGTTCCATTTTCAAACAACATCAGCGTCGGCAATGTGGTGAGTCGAAACTGATTAGCCAGCTTCAAGTTCTCATCCGCATTAATGTCTATCAACTGAACCTGCCCCGTCCATTCATTTTGGAAGGTTTCAAGCAGCGGCTCAATCATCCGACAGAGGCCACACCATGGTGCCCAAAAGTGGACCAGCACCGGGATCTGGGATCCGAACACCTCAGCATCAAAAGTTGCATCACTTACAGAGAATGACATGGGTTATTAAAGGGGGAAATATCGAAAAACTTACTTTAATAGAATCATTGTATAGGAGGGATGAACGCCATCGGTTTAAACCCCATCAGGTTTGTCGGCGTCCGCTAACATATAGAGCTTTATTAAAAAACAATGAGTATTACTACCTAATGTAATCAAGCGTGTTTGAGTCGATCCCTGGTAACTCTCCTCTGTATTTCAGGGTTAGTTCATTGTTTGCACGACATTTCCTCAGCCTTGATTATGTCAAGGATTGCGTTTTGGGAAGACCGAGGATTAAAGCCGCTATCCATAGCTAATCGCAATGAAACCCTAATCTCTTCAAGGATTGTTGCGAAATTTCTCCGCGATCGCTTTTAGAGGTAGACGCATTCTGTGGAATCTTTAAAGCCTGTTGCGCTTTGACTTGAATGTTGGATTCACCTTGATCGGAATATTTCCGTTTGGGATCAGGGTAATCATCTGTCCATGCCTTGAGGCCTGGATGGATACTCAATCCCCCCAGAGGTGATATGGAGCGGGGTGTCCACCGCTTTGGGATTGCTCCGTTTACCCCACCTTATGACCCAAGTCACAAAGATTCCGGAGCAAAATCATTTGGGTAATTCCACGCTGTCACTGGAAAATCGGCGGTCAGGATTGATATTAAATAACGTCGCCACTTCTGCCATCTATCATGACCTTCGCATCCTTGGCTCAGAGTTCTACTCCTCGGTTCTCCTGGGCGCTGTTATCAGCATTCGTGAAGCGTCCTTTAGTGATTCTGGCTCTGAGTCTAGGGTTGTTGGCCAGTGCCCTGCCGCTGACTTCAGAACAGGCGATCGCCTCCGCTGCCCCTGAAACCGCAGCTTTAGAAGAGGGTGTTTACCTCTACGGCGAATCCCCCCAACCCCAGCAGGTGGGCGCAACCTACATGGTGATGACCGTCCAAGCAGGACAAGCGGTGGGGGCCTTTTATATGCCCTCTTCGTCCTTTGACTGTTTTTACGGGCCGGTAACGGCTAACAGCTTAGATTTGACCATCGTCAATAGCTATGACCAGGTGGCCTACCCCTACGAAGTGGCTTTAGCTATCAATGGAGCGGTTGCGGCAACCGGGGCAGTCCCTGCAGTCGTTCCAGAAGGCTTCCACGCCATCGATACCCTCAGTGAAACGGATCAGCAAATTCTGGCAACCTGCCAAGCCAATTTCCCCTTTTAAAGCCATTAACCATGGGTTTCACAATGAAGACCGGTCGGGCACAAGTACCTGACCGGTCTTCGTTTCAAAGACCATCTTTTACGACGCACCGACTGCCGCCATCTGCTCCACAATTTGAGTCGAGATAAAGGGGAGGATGGCTTCGCTCTGGCTAGCATAGGTGCCTTCGGTAAAGACCACCAAGAGATAGGGGGACTGCTCCGGCAGCTCAATATAGGCGGCATCGTGGCGGACCTTACTGGTTAACCCTGCCTTAGACCAGAGCTTTGTTGAAGTCGGTAGTCCGGCCCCCAAGAAGCCGGTAACTTGATTTTCTGGATCAGCCGCTAACGCCTTGGGGTCCAAGCTGCGCTGCATCAAGGCCATCATGGCTTGCGATCGCGGGCCTGAGACCGATACGCCGCCAATAATGCTGTGGAGCAGTCGCGCCGTGGCCTCTGTGGTGAGCTGGTTGCGATTTTCAAAGGTTTCTCCGAGAAAGGTCCGCTCCCGCCCATAGGGACCATCACACCAAGTCTTTTGGTTAACGTTGATGGTCTCTAATTCCGGCCACTGCAGCGATTCACAATAGCGGTTCACTAAGTTGCGCTGCTGCTGCCAGGTTTCAAAGGGGCCAGGGGGCAGCTCTGGGCCGCTGGTGGTCCCCGTCAAGATATCCAGCACCAGCCCCGTCGCATCGTTGCTAGAGTCAACAATCATGTCGCGGGTGGCCCGCTCTAGCTCAGCAGAAGGTTGGATCATGCCCCGCTCTAGCCATTCCTGTACCGCCACCAGATAAAACAGCTTCACCACGCTAGCGGGGTAAATGCACTCCACCCCGCGATAACCGCCGCAGCGCGGGCGGTGCTGCCAAAACTCGTTTGCACTGATAGCGCCACCGGTATTGATCGGAAACGGTGGGTCGTAGACCAACCAAGTAACCGCAATTTGATTCTTGGCAAGCTTCGGGAATTCGGCCCAAGTGGCTTCTAGCACTTGGTTCAGGGCCGACTGTAAACCCGTATCACTGTCAAAAAAGGTTGCCGCCACCGGTCCATCCTTAAAAATCGCCAGATCCACCATACCCGCTTGATACCCCACTGGGTCATCGCTAGTTCAGGTGGTGTACCTTACGGGCAGGGCAATTGAGGTCAGACACCAAAATGGGATGGTATGGCAACTGGGCGTTTCCACGTTTGCTGGATTGGACAATGGCAGGAGAGCCCTTTACCCAATACCGGCAGCAGCTCTTAGCGGAGGTGTCCGGGCACGTTTTGGAGCTGGGATTTGGCACAGGACTGAATCTGGCCCACTACCCCGATGCGGTGGAAGCCCTAACAGTGATTGACCCTAACCCTGGCATGGTGGCTTTGGCGCGCGATCGCATTGCCGCAAGCCCATTGACGGTTGAGAGCTACCCACTTCGAGGAGAATCACTCACCCTGCCTGATCAAACCTTTGACTGGGTGGTCAGTACCTGGACCCTGTGCAGCATCGAGAATTTAGACCAAGCCCTCAAGGAGGTGCGGCGAGTGCTAAAACCCAGCGGCAAGTTTCTCTTTATTGAGCATGGCCTTAGCCCTGACCCAGCCCTACAAACCTGGCAAAATCGCCTCACGCCCCTGCAAAAGCGAATTGCCGATGGGTGCCACCTCAATCGCCCCATTGCCGACATCGTGAATCGCCACCTGCCCCTGGAGCGAATAGAAACGTTTTACAGCCCAGGCTTACCCAAAGTAGGAGGGTATTTTTACCAAGGCTTAGCGGTTAAGTCCGCCAACAGCTTCTAGCTCCCACTGCGCCTTATGCTCCCCTGCACCACGCTGGGATCCTCTGCCACCCAGAACAGTATTGAAACCTAGGTGCTCAGCTACTGGTTTGCTTCCTCCGCAGGCTCCACCGTTACCGAGCCATCTGGGTCGAGAATCACTTCAAATTGAGCCACCGGTTCTTCCACTGCTTCCTCAATATCGATCAGGGTATAGACCAATTCCGGCAATGGAGTCTGTTCTGCATTTTCCCCAGAGATAGCATCCTCGTGGCGGTAGCCTAAGAGGTCCCCCGCTTCGGAAACGGCAACCCGGTAGGTTAATGGGGTTTCCAGACTGTCTGGGGCCACCCAATCCGCTTCTAGGGTCTCTACCAGGGTGTCTTGTAACTGGGTCAACGTGTCATTATCCGTGATCTCGGGTGCCGCATTCAGACGGGCCAAGGTCCGGGAGGCGGCTAGGGCTTCATCACTGATCTCGAAATTCGTAGGCTCAGGATTTGCATCGCCTGCAGGCGCAGAGCTTGAGGTCGTGGGCGTAGAGGCTTCTGTTTGAGTCGGACGTTCTTCCTCAATCCGAATGGGCTCTAAATTGGGTACCGGCAAGAAGAATACCAGAGCCGCCGCTGCGGCCAAGCCAGAGGTCCCTAGAGCGATGGGAGCCGCCTGCTGTGCTAAAGGTGTCTGTGATCTGATATCTCGACGGGCCAGCGGCGACAGGGATAGGGTCAGGTCCGGCAGGGTTTGAGCGTCGGCTAAGAGCTGATCAACCGCTTCCATCAGGTCAAACAGTTGAACATTCGTTAACTTGATCGAGCTCGGGGAATTCTCATCGGCTTTGTCTGGAGCCGCTAGGGCAAGACGATGGTAATATCCCTGTTCCTCAGGGATAAGACTAACGCCATGGACAGCTTCTGTAGCGCGCGTTGCGGTCACACCACTCAGTAAGGACTGAGCATAGGGGTTAACCGCTTGAATTAGCCCTTCTAAAAAATCACGCCCGCCCACTAAAGGCGTCGAGATGCCCGGAAATTGGCATTCTGCATTTAACAGGATGGTCATTGGCGCGGCGAGATTATTGATGTCTTCGCCAGACATGCCTTCCAAAATCAAGTTGCAGTTAGGTAGGGTGTACTGTCGCTTAATGGTCATACCACTTCCCCATCAAACAAACTGATCCACAATCGTTGGGGGCCATGGGTACCTGTGCAAAATAACAGCCGCGTCAAAAGGTCGATCGCCAGTTCGTTCAGCTTCTCATCGGTTTGATAGGCGATCACCCCAGCCCGACGGGCATTCATCCGGGCCCGAAAATGACTGCGGAAGCGCTTCAGGTAATCGGCAAGGCGGAAGTGATGGTCTAGGGTCAGTTGGCGATCGCTGAGCTGTTGATACCCCAGTAAAAGCTGCCGAATTAAGACGGTTAGTTGCTTGGACAGATGACAGATGACCAACGTCAGCGCCTTGGCCTCCGGTAAGGTCATCGGGCGACGTTGGCTATAGCGGCGCATCGGGTTTGTGCTGCGCAATCGCCAGAGCTGCACTCGCCCCTTCACGACCGTTTTCAGGGAGAGCTGGTCAGCGGCAACCAGCATGGCCTGAGAGCCACCAATATCGAGAGCTTCAATGGCCAACAAAAGCAAATCTAGGTCCACCTGGGTACGGCGGGGACAAGCTGGCGTGGGCAGGTTGGGTTCAGAGAGGGTTTCCAAAAGCAGCGGTCTTGATTCGACCGGAGGACTGTCAACTTGCATATCCTCAAGGGGTTGAGCCAGCACAATTTATCAAACCACGGTTTCAGGCATTTTGCTGGAAAGGCCATCACAGCCCTACACAAGCCACCCTACCGTTAACGTACAGCGCCTAAGATAACCCATGATGCCCCAACTGGTCATCTGGCCCTCAAACAACCTCAACTCGATGGAGCTGGGTCAGCCTTGCCACCCGCCCACAGATGAATCGCGGGCTAATTGGGGACGAATCAATCCTTGACGGGTGTTGGGACAGGTAATTCGTTGGAACACTCTTAGTCGAGTTTATCCATTGTTCTGATGCGCCAATTGCCGTCTTGGCGAACCAGTTCGTAGCGCATGGTTAGGGTCTCATCGTAGGAGGCTCCGAGGTTACGAACCCCCAACTCGTAAAAGTTAGCCTGCTCAGTCACCTCAGCATCAACAGTTAACGTATCTGCAGCGGGGTCTTCCGGTTCTACCTTCAGAATTTCTACTGAATGGTTATAGTCCCAATACCAATTTTCTTGAACCCCGCTCTGAGCGCGATTTCGCCATTGGTTTAAAGCTGGGTCAATCAGGATGGTGTTCAAACCGTCAATGTTGTGATCTTCACCTAGGGCTTCACGTTTAGCTGCTAGCCAAGTATCAATGGCCCGCTCAGCCATGTCCTGTACGCCAATTTCAGCCGCAGGCTCTGGTGCAGTGGGAATGTCTACGGGGGGGGCGTCTAACTGTACATCTAAGGCAGGTTGGTCTAGTTTGGGACCCCCGAGTGCAGATGCTAACCCCCGTAAGCTGCGAATTGCTAAGACCCCCAGCAACCCTACGCTAAACAACCCCAAAATCGCGACTAGGGTGAGGCGGCCCCAGCGGGGCGATCGCCCTGCACGGCGAGACATGCTGGGGCCGATTGGGGCAGTTGCAGGCGATCTGGACGCAGCTTGAGAGGGTGCCGGAAGAGGTTGGCTGCCGCTCAGCTTTCCATCCGGCGATAACTGGGAAACGCGCTCAGCCACCGTTGGACCAGGGGCAACCACCTCCTCCATACGCCCGGCCCCACTGCCTGTAAAGCCAGATGGACCGACGCCATTGGTGGTCAAGGGTTGCCAGGGGGTGCCTTCAGAAGGGGGCGTAGACAAAAGCCCAGTCCCGGTGGCGGCGAACGTAGCGGATGATCCCCCTACGGCTCCAGCTTTACTGGCCGCCCCATCTGACCGGGTGGCCATGGCAGGCATGGCTTCGAGATAGGCTTGCACCTGCTGATCCGCGAAATACTCCTTTAGGGTGGTCTGCTGCTGGGCCAAATCCCGAAAATGCGGAAACACCTCCTCCCGTAACCACCGCTCAGCGTACAAGCACAAACCGGGTAACAAGTCCTGAGAAGCTTGAGAATGCTCCCGAATAAAGGCTAGGGGCTCGTACTCTTGACTGCGTTCTAGGGCGCGACTGGCTTCTTCTGTTTGTCCTAGAAGCAGCGCACACACTGACTGCTCCAAATGCACATCTTGTTGACTGCCGACCCGCGTCAAAAGCTGTTTTGCCCGACGCACTAGAGCCGGTTGATGGAAGGCAAAGCCTCGGGCCAGCAGCGCGTAAACAGCGAGATAGATCGCCACTGCAGAGGGGCGGCGGGCCTCGCCCTCAAAAATCTCTTGCTGCTCACCAGCGGTGAGGTAGCTGCGGAGTTGCTGAATAAACCGCAAAAAGTCATCGGTACTGAGACCCGAGAGATCATCCTCAGCCCCATCAATGCCGTTACGATCCTGCAGCATCGCCTTCAGGAGCTTGATGCCCTGGCGGCGTCCTGCCGTTTGCTCCATGGGCCGCGCCACCAGCTCTAAGACGCGATAAGGACGAAGCTTGTACAAATCAGACTTGAGTTCAGCCCGAATTGCCGGAAAGACATTCTCTCGAAGCAGCAGTTCTTGACCCGTCTCTAAAGACTCAGCCGCGTTTTCGTACTGGTGCTGTTGCCATTGCTCCCGACCTAGCTCTAAACAAGACAAGGCCAAAGTCAGGACGATATCGCCAATCACCCGTTTGGGATCGCCAAAGCGGCCATCTTGAAGGGGCTGACTGCCGCTGGTGAGATAGGGACGCCCCAAGCGGATCACCAGCTCGTATTCTCCCAGTTCCAGTAGCACCAGTAGGGCACCGGTGAGCTGTTTCCCTTCGATTTCGATGGTTGGGGTATAGGTGGTGCTGGCATCAACAGGCTCACCCTTGCCCTGTTCCGTGTCAGTGGCGAGCGATCGCAACGCCGCTTCTCCAGCACTGGTCTCAGAGCCAGTGGGCGTCGCGTCTTCCAGAACCGTTTCCACGGGTGCATAGGCCCGAGCCAAAAACTGAGCATCGTAGGCTTGCCGCTGCTCACCATCGGCTAACACCGTGTATGCCTCATCGATCAGGGCTTTGCGGGCCTCGATCGCCACTTCGGAATACTCCCGCCGGGGCAACTGCAGGGTGCGATCGCGATGGGCCTGACTCAACTGCTCCGCCGTAGCCTGAATCGGCAACCCCAAAATTCGGTAGTAGTCCAGTGGAATCCGCACAGTTTCCCTCAATGCCTGAATCAATGCCTTGATCGCCCCAATTTTCGATGCCGGTCCGTCTGTCTTAACCCAGAGAGATTATAGGGAAAGCCCCACGAGCCCTGATTCGCCGTTGAAAATGCTCTAATGATACGTCCGACTTGCCGAGAAAGAGAGGCTAATTTGAGCATCCCTTAACAGTTCAGACATGATTTGTCAGGCTGTGATACCCAAACCTTGAGCTGATCCCCACTCTTTCGAGTCGGGTGAGTGGTTCTGCAAAACAACTCAAGTCATCACTATCACAGGCAGGATGGGCTCATTTATACCGAACAACTGCCCAGATCTGCCACTTGTTGGGTATTGTGTAAAGTTGGAATGCCCTCAGGATTACGACCAACCCATGGCTCAGGAACGGACCCTCCCCGTATTTCAGCCCAAGGCTGACGAAATCAATCGAGAAGATGGCCTCGTTTATTACGAGGACATGGTGCTGGGGCGATTTTTCGAAGATAAATGCGCCGAAATGTACTATCGGGGCAAAATGTTTGGCTTCGTGCACCTCTACAACGGTCAGGAAGCCGTTTCTAGTGGGGTGATCAAGTCGCTGCGCTCCGACGATTATGTGTGCAGCACGTACCGCGATCACGTCCATGCCCTCAGCGCGGGCGTCCCGGCTAATAACGTCATGGCTGAGCTATTTGGCAAGGAAACCGGCTGCAGCAAGGGACGCGGGGGGTCCATGCACCTGTTTTCTGAGGAGCATAATCTATTGGGGGGGTTTGCCTTCATTGGAGAGGGCATTCCGGTGGCCCTTGGGGCCGCTTACCAAAGCAAATATCGTCGGGATGCCCTGGGGCAAGCAGATGCAGACCAAGTCACCGCCTGCTTCTTTGGGGACGGCACCACCAATAATGGCCAGTTCTTTGAATGCTTGAATATGGCCGCCCTCTGGAAGTTACCCATCCTATTCGTGGTGGAAAATAATAAGTGGGCGATCGGCATGGCCCATGAGCGCGCCACCTCTCAGCCCGAGATCTATCGCAAGGCCAGCGTGTTTGAGATGCCTGGGGTTGAGGTCGATGGTATGGATTTATTGGCGGTGCGTTCTGTGGCCCAAGAAGCAGTCGCGCGGGCCAGAGCCGGGGAAGGCCCCACCCTGATTGAATGCCTTACCTATCGCTTCCGGGGCCACTCCTTGGCCGACCCGGATGAACTTCGCTCTAAAGATGAGAAAGAGGCCTGGCTGGCCCGCGATCCGCTGAAGCGATTTGAGCGCTATCTGCTCAAGCAAAAGCTAGCCACTGAGACTGAACTCAAAGGCATTCGCCAGCGCATTCAAGCTAGGGTCGATGAAGCGGTTGTCTTTGCAGAACAGAGCCCTGAGCCTCAAGCCAATGAGCTCTATCGGTATATCTTTGCCGATTAAGCTACGCCCTCAGGTGCGTTGCCCTGGCCCTTAGCAACCGGCAGACATCTTGACCCGAATGCCTTGTTCACCCCGTAGACCTTTAATCTGAATCAAAATCCATGGCCGAAACTTTACTGTTTAATGCCCTGCGGGAAGCCATCGACGAAGAAATGGGGCGAGATGATACCGTCTTTGTCCTCGGTGAAGATGTGGGGCAGTACGGGGGATCCTATAAGGTCACCAAAGATCTTTATGAGAAGTATGGTGAGTTTCGGGTTTTAGATACCCCCATTGCTGAGAACAGTTTTACCGGCATGGCGGTGGGGGCTGCAATGACGGGGTTACGCCCGATCATTGAGGGCATGAACATGGGCTTTTTGCTGTTGGCCTTTAACCAAATTGCCAACAATGCCGGCATGCTGCGCTACACCTCCGGCGGCAACTACAAAATTCCGATGGTGATTCGTGGCCCAGGCGGGGTGGGTCGCCAGCTCGGGGCCGAGCATTCCCAGCGCCTCGAAGCTTACTTTCAGGCGGTGCCAGGGCTCAAAATTGTGGCCTGCTCTACCCCACGCAACGCCAAGGGGCTGCTGAAGTCAGCGATTCGCGATAACAATCCGGTGCTGTTCTTTGAGCATGTCTTGCTCTACAACCTCAAAGAAGACCTGCCTGACCACGAATACTTGGTGCCTTTAGATAAAGCTGAAATTGTCCGGCCCGGTAAAGACGTGACGATTTTGACTTACTCCCGGATGCGCCACCATGTCACCCAAGCTGTGAAAGGATTGGAAAAAAAAGGGTTTGATCCAGAAGTGATTGACCTGATTTCTCTGAAACCCCTGGACTTTGACACCATTGGCGAATCCATCCGCAAAACCCACCGGGTCATCGTTGTGGAAGAATGCATGCGCACCGCTGGGGTCGGCGCTGAGATTATCGCCTCCATCAACGATCGCTTCTTTGATGAACTGGATGCCCCCGTGCTGCGACTGTCGTCCCAAGACATCCCCACACCCTACAACGGCCTGATGGAGAGTCTCACCATCGTCCAACCCAAGCAAATTGAAGAGGCGGTGGAAAAAATGATCGCCCTGCAGGTGTAATCCATGATTGGTAAACAACGGGGACTACTGATATTGATTTTGGGCTTGGCGATCTCCTCGGTGGTGATTATCAGCCAGATTCCCACGCGCCTGGGTCTTGATTTGCGGGGCGGCACCCAGCTCACCCTACTGGTGCAACCCACGGAAGAGATTCCAGAAATCACCCAGCGAGATTTAGAAGCAGTTCAAAGCGTGATTTCCGGGCGGGTGAACGAACTTGGGGTATCAGAAACCTCTGTCCAGCAGTTGGGGCAAAACCAAATGCTGGTGCAGTTGCCTGGGGTGAGCGACTCCGACCAGGCCAGGCGCGTCCTCGGTGAAACCGCACGACTGGAGTTTCGTGCCCAGAGTTCTGGCACCGAGCAACAGTTTGCTATTGAGACCCAAATTTTGCAGCAGCATCGGGTCGAATTGGCAGCTCTCCAGAGCGGTATTGAGCAACCCTCAGAGATCGAGCCAGATTCACCCGATGCAACTGATGACTCAGCCGCAGCCGATGGCACAGATGCCGCGAGCCCTAGCCAAACCGCTGAGATTGAAGTAGTGCAGCAGGCTATTCAGGAGAGTAATGCGGCGATCGAAGCCCTCTTTGACCCCGCCGATCTGACCGGTCAACGCCTTTCCGACGCCTTTGCTCGCCCCATGGGCAATACCAACCGCTGGGAAGTGGTGATTGAGTTCAACGGTGAGGGCTCTGCGCTCTTTGCCGCCATCAGTCGTGATATTGCCGGAACGGGGCGCAGCATCGGCATTTTCTTGGATGATCGCTTGATCAGTGCCCCCACAGTAGATGTGCAATATGCCGAAACCGGCATTACCGGCGGCGGCGCGGTTATTTCTGGCAGCTTCGATGCGGAAGGAGCCAGCGACTTAGCGATTCAGCTGAGAGGGGGTGCATTGCCGCTACCGGTGGAAGTGGTTGAGACCCGCACCGTTGGCCCCACCCTAGGCCGAGACAGCATCCAACGCAGCCTCTACGCGGCGATCGCTGGCTTGATCTTGGTGCTGATTTTCATGGTGGCCTATTACCGGCTGCCTGGATTCCTGGCCAACATCGCTTTAGTGGTTTATGCCCTGTTGACGTGGGCGGCATTTAACATCCTAGGGGTCACCTTGACCCTACCGGGCATCGCCGGTTTCATCCTCAGTATCGGCATGGCGGTAGACGCCAATGTCTTGATTTTCGAGCGAACCCGTGAGGAATTGCGAGCTGGCAAAACCCTTTATCGCTCCGTAGAGTCGGGGTTTTATCGAGCCTTCTCCAGTATTCTCGACAGCAACGTCACCACCCTAATTGCCTGTGCAGCCCTGTTTTGGCTAGGGGCGGGCCTAGTTAAAGGCTTTGCCTTGACTTTGGCGATCGGCGTGATTATCAGCATGTTTACCGCCATTACCTGTAGCCGCACCCTGCTGATGTTTGTGGTGTTGGGTCTGCCTCAGCTCCGCAAACCTGAACTCTTTTGCCCTGGTCTACCCCAGACTGACTCAAAATGACCCTAAAGATTATTCAGCAACGGTCCCTGTGGTGGATTATTTCTGGCCTCGTGTTGTTGGTGAGTGTGGCCGGTATGGCGCTGTGCTTTCAACAATTTGGGGCACCGCTGCGGCCCGGTTTGGACTTTGTGGGAGGGACCCGTCTGCAATTGGCCCGCGACTGCGCGGCTGCTAATTGCGATGTGGCCATTGAACCCGGCACAGTCAGAGCCGTATTGGCTGAGCAAGATCTAGAAACCAGCGTGATTCAGGTCGAAGGGAATGAGGGCCAAAGCGTCTCTATCCGCACCCGCAATCTCGACCTAGAGGAGGAAACTTCCCTAAAGGCATCCCTCGAAACCGCCATCGGGCCGCTCGATCCCCAGTCCACCCAAATTGACTCGGTGGGACCTGTTATCGGCAAACAGCTCTTTGCCTCGGGCTTGCTGGCCCTGTTGGTTGCCTTTGCAGGGATTGTGGTCTACCTGAGTTTGCGCTTCCAGCTCGACTATGCCCTATTTGCCATCGTTGCCCTCTTCCACGATGTATTTGTGACCCTGGGGCTATTTGCCTGGCTCGGGGTCTTGCTGCAGGTGGAGGTGAACAGCTTGTTCATCGTCGCCCTACTCACGATTGTGGGTTTTTCGGTTAACGATACGGTGGTGATTTACGATCGCATCCGCGAAAACATCAAGCTCCATCCTGAACGGCATATTGATGACATTGTCGATGAGGGCGTTAACCAAACCCTGACCAGATCGATCAACACGACCTTAACGACGGTTCTGACCCTGCTGGCGATCGTCCTGTTTGGGGGAGAAACCCTCAAGTTCTTTGCCCTAGCCTTGATTATCGGCTTCCTTTCCGGGGCCTACTCCAGCATTTTCGTGGCCAGCACCTTACTGGCCCTCTGGCGAGAGCGCTCTGGCCAAGGTACGGTTGAGGTTGCCGAGCCTGCTGAGCCCGCCAACGAAAGCCCCTAACGTGCCCGCTCCGATTTCTCCAGCAGAACCTTTTTCAACCGCCCAACTCGAACAACTCTGGCGGCGTTGGACGAGGCGTTGGTGGCTAATCACCCTGGGGCTCTGGTTAACGGTGGGCTCCGCCAGTTTGTGGGGACTGCGACACACCTTTGAGCAGCTGAGCGCCTATTTCACTTGGGCGGCAATCCGCTATGGGCTCGGGTTTAATCGACCTGCAGCCATGGGACTCGGCCTCTGCTTGGGCATGACCGTCGCGCTGCTGATCCGAGAGAGTCGCCATCTAATTTGGGGCTTAAGTGGACGCGATCGCGCTCAGCTCAGCCAAGCTTTGCAACGCCAGCATCGTCGCCCATAAAGGAAAACGTACTTCTACGGAAAGTGGCCTCAGACTTGAGATTTTATGCCTTGACAGATTGCGTAAATCTGGGGAAGTCATTGCCACCTATTCTGACGACAATGAAATTAATTCTGGAGAACGCGTGCAGAGGTCACCGGTGAATCCTAAGGGGGCAACTTTGGGTTAACTGCAGCCTTTGTCACGCAAGCGTCCTTACAGGTTAATGCCTGACCCCGGGGGCTTTATGGGGTCAGGCAATTTTCTTTTTTGGGGATAGGATCAGGTCACTGTCTTAGAGGGATGTATGGCCACCGAAGAGACTCGCCTGGATCGGCTAGAGGCCCTTGCAGAAACAATGTTGTTGGCTATCCAACAGCAGCAGCAGCAAACCACCGAACAGGGACGGCAAATTGACCAACTCAGGGACGGTATCAGTGAGGTGGTCGGTATGTTTGCCACCCAAGCAGAACAAATTGCTGAAATGCAGACTGAGGTAAGGGGGCTACAGGTGGAAAATCATCGGATTTTAGATCACCTGTTTGGTGATCAGAGTGGCTGATATGGTCAATACCGCGAGCTTTGCGGTATTGACCATATCAGGGGATTCAGATCTCAGTGGAGGTCTAGGGCGTGTGGACAATTAATAACGAAACCCTTACTGGGTGGGCATGACCACGCCCGCTTTACTGAATCAGGCTAGGGGCTGTAACGCTCTCATATCAGGAAGTCTGACCTTGATTGTCCACAGCCCCTAGTGGCCCATCCTCAGCCCGCAAATTTCTGACGGATCAGCTCAAAAATACTCCGCAGTCCCATCGCCTCTCCCCCCTCGGGACGACCGGGCAAACTCCGGGTATTCCAGGCCATTACGTCGATGTGAATCCAGGGAATATCGGGCTTCACAAATTCCTGCAAAAACAGGGCAGCGGTAATCGCCCCACCATAGGATCCGCCAGAAATATTCGAGATATCGGCCACTTTGCTATTGAGTAAATCGCGATAGGGCTCATGGAGCGGGAGCTGCCAGAGGGGATCGGTTCCGGACTGGCTCACCGCTTGCAGCGCTGCCGTCGTCTCACCGTGATTACAGAAAAAGGCGGGTAGCTCCGCCCCTAAGGCTACCCGAGCGGCTCCGGTCAGGGTGGCGAAATCAACCAACAGTTCCGGTTGTTCACGGGTTGCCTCCCAAAGGGCATCGGCTAAGACCAATCGTCCTTCGGCATCGGTATTGCCCACTTCCACCGTCATACCCTTGCGGGAGGGCAACACATCCAGCGGGCGCATGGCATTACCGGCAACGCTGTTTTCTACGGCAGGGACCAGCACTCGCAATCGCACCGGCAGATTCAGCTTCATGATCATCAGGGCCAAGCCCAGGACGTGGGCTGCGCCGCCCATATCCTTTTTCATCATCTTCATGCCCTGGGCCGATTTCAGATCTAACCCGCCCGAATCAAAGCACACCCCTTTACCCACCAGGGTGACTTTAGGGGCTTCAAAATCACCCCAGCGCAGGTCTAAAAGTCGAGGCGCATTCACGCTGGCTTTACCAACCGCGTAGATTAGTGGGTAATTTTGCACCTCTAAACCGCTATCGGTAATCACTGTCAAATCGGCACCATAGGTGACGGCTAGGACTTGGGCTGCTTCTTCTAGTTGGGCAGGACCCATGTCATTGGCAGGGGTTGTAATTAGGTCCCGAGCCAAATACGCGGCCTCCGCAGCGGCATCGATGTAGGCCACATCGGCCTGTTCGGGTAAAACCAGTTCGGCAATGGGTGCGGGGGCCTGATCGCGGTAGCGGTTAAAGCGATATTGTCCGAGTCGCCATCCCAACCCTAAATGGGTGGCGTCCTCTGGAGTCACCGCCGTTGCCAAGGTGTAGCGGTGTTGGGTTGGCAGGGTTTGGGGTAACTTGGCCAGGGACCAAGTACTGAGCCTTTTCCCTCGTCCCACTAAAACCCGCTCAATTTCGCCCGTCGCGCCTGGCAGCAAGCACATAGCCCCTGGATCAGCTCGAAAATTATTGGCTTCGACCCAAGCCTGTTGGGCTGGGGTGCAGTGGGTTGAGATCTGCTCGGCGGTGACAAGAACCAGAGGAATGGGAGGCGCAGCCGAAATCGAGTCATTCATAGGAAAGGCAGACATTAAGGGTTGGATAGCAGGGGTGAATTGCCAGGGACTTAGGGCTCGACCTGGACCGAGATCACGTCATTAATAAAGGGTGAAAGGCTTGCTGGACAATCATTGCCGCACTTGCCCCATCATACTGTTAAGGGCCTAGACCCATGGATGGCAGCCTCAAGCAAAGCGCTTAAGTTGGCGTTTTATACATCCGTCTGCCAATAGCGGCAGGCGGCATGGGCCAAGGTCATGACACCGGGCAAAATCGCGGCTTCATTCACCTGAAACTTGGGGTGGTGCAGGGGAGGATTGGACTGGTCTTCAAAACCGACGCCAAGGCGAAACATGGTGCCGGGGGCGTGATCCAGGTAGACCGAGAAATCTTCGGCCCCAAGAGAAGGCTCAAGAATGAGCTGGACATGATCTAGGCCCAAGACCTCTTCGGCACAGAGGGCGGTCAGTTGAGTCAGGGTTGGATCATTTTGCACAGAGGGTACCCCAGGACGGTAGTTGACCTGGTACTTAGCGCCGTAGGGGTTGCAAACCCCAGCCACAATCCCTTCAATCCAGGTGGGCAGCTCGTCGCGGGTATCAGGGTGGAGCGATCGCACCGTACCGGTCAGCTTCACCTGGTCAGCAATCACATTGGGGGCACGTCCCCCTTCGATTTGGCCAATGGTCAGCACCACCGGATGGAGTGGGTTATGGGTGCGGCTAATGGCCTGTTGCAAAGTCGTTATCACCTGGGCGGCAATCCAAATGGCGTCCGTTGCCTCGTGGGGGCGGGCGCCATGGCCGGATTCTCCCACAATCATAATTTCGAGATCATCAGCGGCGGCGGTTAAGGCCCCATGACGAATGCCGATACATCCCCCTGGAATTGAAGGATATACATGCACCCCTAAAATGGCACTTACCCCCGCCATCACCCCGTCCTTGACCATCCAGCGCGCCCCTTGGGCGGTCTCTTCAGCCGGTTGGAAAATAAACCGTATTGGACCGGGTAGCGGTTGTTCCAGCTCTGCCAGCACCATAGCGGTTCCTAATCCTACGGTGGTGTGAACGTCATGGCCGCAAGCATGCATCACGCCACGTTTTTGGGAGATAAAGGGCAAATCAAGTCGCTCCCAAATCGGCAGGGCGTCCATGTCGGTGCGGATGGCCAATTTTGCTTGATCGGGGTTTGGGCCCGGCAGGTCGGCCACCACCCCGGTTTTACCCACCAGTTCCTGGGGTTTATAGCCAAATGAAGACAGGACGCCGGCCACATAGGCGGCGGTTTGATATTCCTGCCCACTCAGTTCGGGTTGACTATGTAAATGGCGACGAATCTCGATGAGGCGAGGGGAGAGTTTGGTGGCGATCGCCCGAATCCGATCCAGCATGAATACCTAACAGTCTGTGTTTAATGCGGCGTTTCCTGGCTCTAAGCGATCTATAGACCGATGGCAGACATCGATCTGGCCAAGGAAAACCACAGTGATTTCTTTTATTATGAGCTGCTCTGCGGTTTTAAGAGTCTGGATTGTGAATGCCGCAAAACGCTCATCGTTGCCAACATTCAGACAGTCTATGAACGAGTAGGTAAAATCTTGTGCGTTTAACAAACGTTGCAGCGCACCTTACGGTTGAAGCCCAGGGTTAGGCACGATACAACAGAGCCACAGGGCCATCTGTGAGTTACCCTGACTGATGAGGTCCTGAATGCTTGCTTCACGGCGAATCTTCCCTCTGAAACGTGCCTGACAAAATTGTTCCAGTCGCCCTGCGGCTTTGGCTATTATTCCTATTCGTATTTTTGCTGCTGGGATATACCGTTGTTCCCAGCGTGTTCTTTGGCGCGATCGCAGGGTTGGCAGGGGGCACGGTATCGGCTTGGTGGCAGACCCCTGGCGGTGAGCCAAAACCCCAGGAAGAGACGAAACCCAGCACGATTGAGCAGCTCGGCAATCGTATCAAGCCTCAAAATATATGGAGTCGATTGCCGTTTTTAAAGGTCTTTAACCGCCGGGATAAGCGCCTGACCCGATCGTCTCGGCGATAGTTCGCTGACGCGCTCTAGGGGCTGTCATCAATTAAAACTAGAATCCTTGTGGTGCAACGGTTGCAGCCCCTGGCAATGTTATGGGGGCGGGCGCGGTAAACCTGCCCAGCAAGACTTTCACCCATAATTGATGACGCGCCCTAGGCGTCTCTACATAGAGCGGGTGAAGAATCCCAATCTTGTCCATAAAAAATGCTCATGCCGCCCAGCCATGGTTGGGGTGCAAGTGCTGTAACGTTTGTCCGGTAAGCTTTTCACAAGTCAATAACAACGCACTATCAGAGATCGCGACGATTGAACTTGACGCGAAAACCTCGTTCATCCACTGACACCGGGGGAAAGCCCATGCCTGCCGAACCGAAGATTATCGTTTTGGATGATGACCCGACGGGGTCTCAAACGGTCCACAGTTGTCTACTGCTGCTGCAGTGGGATGTGGCAACGCTGGTCTCAGCCTTACAGGATGCATCCCCGATTGTCTTCATTTTGACCAATACCCGAGCCCTGCCCGCCGAGAGGGCTCGGGCGGTCACTGAGGAGGTTTGCCAAAATCTCAACCAGGCCATTGCCCAAGCCAATATCCATGACTTTTTGATTGTGAGCCGGTCTGACTCGACCCTGCGGGGACACTATCCGATCGAAACCGATGTGATTGCCGCAGCGATTGGCCCCTTTGACGCCCACTTTCTGGTCCCTGCATTTTTTGAAGGGGGACGAATTACGCGAGACAGCACCCACTATGTCGTTCAGGCCGGTGTGCCTGTCCCCGCCCATGAAACCGAATTTGCCCAGGACTCTGTCTTTGGCTACCACCACAGCTATCTGCCAGACTATGTGGCGGAGAAAACCCAGGGGCGTATTTCCGCCGATGCGGTCGAGCGGTTGACTTTGTCTGACGTAAGGCAAGGATGTGGCGATCGCCTAATGGCCCTGGCTAACAACACCTGCGTCGCGGTAGATGGAGAACAGCAATCAGACCTAGACCAGTTTGCTCAAGCGGTGCTGAACGCTGCCCGCCAGGGCAAGCGATTTTTGTTTCGGAGTGCAGCCAGCTTACTCACCGCCCTAGCGGCCCTACCGCCCCAGCCGGTTGCCCCCACTGCCATGGCCCAATACCGCCGTAAAGGGCAGCCTGGGGCGGTGTTGGTGGGGTCCCATGTGCAAAAAACCACCCAGCAGTTGCAGGTGCTGTTGACAGCTCCAGACACCGTGGCGATTGAGGTGGATATTCAGCAGTTGTTATCCCCAGATGCCGCCACCCACAAGGACCTGCTGGATGCAGTGCTGGCTAAAGCCTATGATGCCCATGGGCAGAGCAAGACTCCAGTCATCTATACCAGCCGCAAGGAACTCACCTTTGATAATGCCGCCACCCGCTTAGCCTTTGGCCAGCAGGTCTCCACCTTATTGATGGATATTCTGCGGGGACTGCCCCAAACCCTTGGCTTTTTGATCAGCAAGGGCGGCATCACCTCAAATGACACCCTCAGCGATGGCCTAGCCTTGGTGCAAGCGCGGCTACTGGGGCAAATCGTACCTGGGTGCTCGGTCGTGATTACCTCATCCGATCATCCCCAATTCCCGGCGCTGCCGGTGGTGCTGTTTCCTGGCAATGTGGGCGATGAATCAGCCCTCAAGCTGGCCTATCAGCGTTTGTCTGGGATAGGGGATTAATGGGCTTAAAGCTGTCTTTGGGGTAAGCAATTCGCTTGTGGTTATACTGCTGCCAGACCTGCACAAACACCTGGGCAATCACCGCCATATGTTCACGGGTCAGCCCCGAATCAACCAGTTGTCGATCGCGCCAACGGGCTTTGAGGATGCGGTTGACCATGGCTAGGGCCTCTTCGTGGGTGGCGTCTTTGAGCGATCGCAGCGCGGCCTCACAGGAATCTGCCAGCATCACAATACCTGTTTCTGGCGATTGCGGAATCGGGCCGTCATAGCGAAAGTCCTGCTCCTTCACGGGCAGTTCTGGCGCGCCCTCATCAGTAGAGGCTTGCTCTTTAGCCTGGTGGAAAAAGTAGCTGATTAGCATCGTGCCCTGATGCTCAGGGATAAATGACTGGAGAGCCTTAGGCAACCGGCAACGACGGGCCATCACCAACCCCTCAGTCACGTGCTTTTTGATAATCGTCGCACTTTGCCAGGGGTCGTTAATTTGATCATGTTTATTTGGTCCTCCCATTTGATTTTCAATAAAGCCCAGGGGATCATGCATCTTGCCGATGTCGTGATACAGCGTCCCGGCCCGCACCAACTCGACATTGCAATGGAGGGCCTGGGCCGCTGACTCTGCCAACGAGGCCACAAACACCGTGTGCTGGAAGGTGCCTGGGGCCTCTGACGCTAGCCGCTTAAGGAGGGGACGATTGGGATTTGATAACTCGGCTAGGCGGGTCGGTGTGATCAAATCAAATAAATGCTCAAGATAGGGGCTCAATCCCAGGGCGGCAATGGTTGAGATCAGGCCGTAGGCTCCTTGCAGGGCAGCCCCCGTCAGGGGTAGATACCAGGTGGCTGCCGATACTGGGCTCAGAACCCAGGTCATGGCTAAATAAACCCCCCCCTGGATCACGCCAACCACGCCCCCCAAGAGGGCCAACTCTTCTCGGGAGCGTAGCCTCGGGGCCAATAGGCTGCTGACTAAGGCCCCAGCGGTGCAGGCAATCAGGGGAATCAGGCTAATGCCGGTACCAACGGGTAGGGCGATCGCCAATAGCCCCACCACCGTTGTACCCAGGGTCGCCCCATAAAAGCTGCTGATCAGTAACCCCACCGCGGGCAAGCTGTAGGCCGCCAACCCCAACACGCTCAGGCCCGAGACCCCCAAGAGCATGCAAAAAATCAAGCCATGGTCACGGCAGCGTAGGGCTGGACGCACCGTTTGCTCCGCCAGCAAGAAGATGGCAACTCCGCCCCCCACTAAGAAACCAAACCCGATAAATCCAACCCAGTTGAGTCGCCGTTGGCTGAGACCAAATTCATCCAACAGCACAAACATGCTTTGGTCGATTACCGTTCCAGCCCGAACGATCACCTCCCCCTTCTGGACGCTGACGATCACCTCTGGCACTTGTTCAGCCGCATCTTCGGCTTGCTGTCGCGTTTGGGCTGGATCTTCTACCAAGTTGGTTTCGAGAACTGCCACCAGTAGGGATGCCGCAAAATTCTCAAGGCTCGACGGAATCGCATCATTCAGGTGGACCAAGCTGGCCTGCCGAAGGGTTTCTGAGGACAACCCTGGGGCAATCCCTTGACTTAAGATCCGCCCCAGCGCGGTTTGGATTGCAACCTGGACCTCGCCCCAGCGGGCGTCAGGGAGGTGTAAAAATGCCTCATCATTGGGAAACTGGGAGCCCGGTTCAGCCACAAGGGCGCGTAAGTCACTTTGGGCGCGTTGGTAGTCTGCTCGGGCCGTGATGATTTGGGCTAGAAGCGCTGTGCGTTCTGTCTGTGAATATTGGAGTAAATCGGCGACCACCTGCTGCTGCGTCGGGGAAAGCCGCCCGAAGGAAGGATTCTGAGCCAGTTCTGTAGCGGCCTGATCAATCGCCGGACGATCCTGATCAACCCATGGTTGAATAGTTTCCCAATCTTCTGGCGAGGCTCTGCGCAGGTAGATTTGGGTATTTGTGGCTAAGCGGTTGGTCGCCGAAAAAGGAAATTCCCCAGCCTGTCGGCGCAGGGCCGAAGCCTCTTGTAAAAGCGTTTTAAGGGCGGTTTGAATTTGCTCATTTTTGGCCTGATCCACCACCAACACGGGCGTTGCCCCATTGCGGGCCGCAGTTCGCTGGGCTTCGGTAGTCTCGGTGTCGGTTACGGTGGCCTCCGCAGGGGCAATCACGGTATTGGGGGCAACGGTCCCTACTTGTAAGGTGGGCTGTCGATAAAACTGTTGTCCCATGGCGGCAGTTAAGGTGAGCGTCGATAACGCCACCGCAGCGGAGGGGGGTAACCAGTTGCCGTGGACCTCGTGGGTGCGCGATCGCTGGACGGGCGGGACCGTGCTGGGGGGAAAGGACTGCTGCCACGGCAATCGCTGTCCCAATCGGCGAGACAGAGATTGCCCCTTCAAGCCCAGCGCCGGTGTTTCATGCTCAGCCAGCCAGTGGTTTAGGCGGTGCAATTGTCCGCGCCAACGGTCAAGACTTTTAATCCGCCACCAGAATCCTTTCATGTCTTATTCACGTCCTGAGGGCACTTCCCCCATAGCGCTTTAATCCGATGATTGTGACAGATTTGCAAATAACATCTGTTTGCAAGCGACAGATTTGCAAACAGATGCCCACTGGCTCAACGGGTGCCCTTGGCAAAGTAAAGGGCCGCGAAAATTAGCACTTCTCAAGCCTTTAAGATGCATCAATTACGTATTTATTTAAACGATTATAACGATCTTGAGGATTGGGCTGAGGTAAGACGCTCATGGGTCATAGTCCGGCCCAGACCTGCCAGAGATTCGTTGCAATCCGCCGCAGTGCCATCTCGTCGGTCAACCCCCAGCGGTCTGCATACCAAGAAGACCCCTGCACCGGGAGTAGCGCCTGTCGCCAAGTCGTCGGTATGGTTGCGAAGCCTCGCAAAGCTGTGCAAATCATCCCTACCAGTACCAGAGGCAGCATCGAATTTAGGGACACAGTCGTAGTAATTGCCAGGCGAAAGTCTCCGGCGGTTTGCACAACAGACCTTAGGGCGCGGGTCAATGCGGCCTGAGGAGGCAGGGCAGCGGACCAAACCTCAAGGGTTCGTAATCCCATGGATAGGGATTGATCTTGAGGATGCCTGAGCAGGATTTGTAGAAGTTGATGCAGTTGGGCTGTGAGGACTCGGTTGTGGTTTGGCAATCCGAGTTGCGCCGCGATCTCGAAACACGGCTCAACCGGATCGTCTACATGCCGCAACAAAATCGGCACTTGGATCAGGGCCTGCATGAGTTCCGAATCGTTTTGAACTGCTGCATCTTGAACCGCTGCATCAACCGCGACGCGGTTGGCTCCTGAACTTAACTGACGCGCCACCTGGATCAACGCTGGAGCCCAGGGGGAGACAGCGGGTAAGGTTGGAGCATTGCGGCACAGTGCCGCAATTTTGCCGTGAGCGGCTGCATCCGCCACTGCCATACCCACCAGCACCGCCTGAAACTGTTCCCGTCGAGAAAATTCCACAATGCCTCCGCATTCGTTTCTAAAAGTCCGAGGTAGTCTATATGGAACCTCGTTTTTGAGCGTTAGATTTCCTGAATGTGATCCTGAATGTGAGATACCGCAAATGACTGCGTTGCGGTCCGCGTAACCATTGTCCCCGTGATCCTATTGGCACCCATGTTGCAGCCCCATCCCCTTATCCCCTATGCAACCCCATCAACCGGAGCTTCTCCCCAGTCAACCTACCCCCCTAGAAAGCAGGGAGGGCGATGGCTGATCGGTTTATGGGCTGCCACTTTGGGACTGGTGGTAGTACCCCTACCTGCCGTGCTGGCTCAGGAAGCCTCTGTACAGGAGCTGGCGCAAACGGAACTGCGCCCCACGATTCGATTGGGAGATGAAGGTGCAGTCGTTGAAGAGGTTCAGGCGATGTTGTCCCTGTTGGGATACCACTCCCATGCCGTGGACGGTCGCTTTGACGTTGAAACTGAAGCTGCTGTGCAAGCCTTTCAGGGGGATGTGGGGCTGACCGCCGATGGGATTGTCGGCCCTGCCACCTGGGAGCGGCTGCTGCCAACTCCATCCACGGAGTTCACGCCGCCGGAAGTGCCGGTGACCCCGCCGCCACAGGCCGATACCAACCCTGCCGCATCTACGGTGGAGCAATCGCCCATAGATTTGCCCACTTTGCGATTGGGAGACTACGGCCCAGCCGTGACGCGGTTACAAACCCGGCTGCAAAGCCTGGGCTTTTACAACGGTGCTCTAGATGGCGTCTTTGGTGAGCAGACCGAAGCCGCCGTTGAGTCTTTTCAACAAGATGCTCGTATCTTAGTGGATGGAATCGTCGGTTCAGGAACCTGGACCGCGCTTTTGCGCTAACCCACACCCAGGCAAGTTACCCAAATTTTGAGGAGTTGTTCAACGATGAGGCTCCCTATACTTAGCCGCACGTAGGGCGTCGTTTACTCGGGTGACAGTTCAGCCATCCCACTCAACCATTCCACCGGCAGGGCATCGGTGGCCGCTAATTGCTGCGCAGTGGAAGTGTTAGCCTGACGGTCATAAACCACGTCAGAGGTGATGGGACCGGCTTGGATATAGCTGACATAATGTCCCATCAAAAAATAAACCGTCATCATTGCTGCCGCTGAAGAGGCTACCAAAAAGCCAGCTAACATCAGCGAAAACTCTTGACTCTGGAGCGCCTGTTCCATCAAGCGCAGCGCCCAAGCCACTAAAGCAACGACAACAATTAGTATAAGCAGAAGCATTATTCTGCAAAGAACTCCAACAAGAGAACATACACCTCTCATTAACTTAACATAATTTAAAAAAGTGCGTTGCTATTGCCGCACTGGGACACCGTGGGTCTGTAGGTGCGTTTTGATTTCGGCGACGGTGAGTTGGCCATAATGCAGCAAGGAAGCTAGCAATGCTGCCTCAGCTTTACCCTCGGTTAGGGCTTCATAGATGTGGTCGCAGGTGCCTGCTCCCCCAGATGCAATCACCGGTACCGCGACACGATCGACGATCGCCTGCGTTAATTCCAGGTCATAGCCCGCCTGGGTGCCATCGGCATCCATGCTGGTGACCAGTAGTTCTCCAGCCCCCCGCTCCACCACGTTCTTGGCCCAATCCAGGGCATCTAACCCAGTATTTTCGCGCCCACCTCGTACATAGACATCCCAGCCGGGGTTGTTGGGGTCAGGGCGGCGACGGGCATCGATCGCCACCACGATGCACTGCTGACCAAAGCGATCGCTGGACCGATTAATCAGATCGGGGTCCCGCACTGCGGCTGAGTTAATGCTGACCTTATCGGCACCCGCCCGCAAAAGCTGCTTGATTTTGTCCAAGCTTTGAATGCCGCCCCCCACCGTAAGGGGAATAAATACCTGCTCAGCGGTGCGGTAAACCACGTCTAGCAAAATGTCGCGATCTTCGTGGGTGGCGGTGATGTCTAAAAACACCAGTTCGTCTGCACCGGCATCGTTGTAGGCTTGAGCCAACTCCACCGGGTCTCCCGCATCCTTGAGGTCCACAAAGTTAACCCCTTTCACCACTCGCCCTGCTTTGACATCTAAACAGGGAAGAATACGCTTCGCTAGCATGGCCCGCCGTCTTTAAAGTCTGCCTTTCACCATAAAGCACAGCGCCTTGAAAATGACCCATCTCTCCCGAACCACCGCCCTGTATCGTGAAGGAGACCATGCCTTGCCCGTCTGCTTGCCTCCATGGCTTACTACATCTCCCCTCGCTTCCTCGACAAGCTTGCTGTTCACATCACCAAGAACTACCTCGGCCTGCCAGGGGTGAGGGTGCCGTTGATTTTGGGCGTCCATGGTCGTAAGGGCGAGGGCAAAACCTTTCAATGCGACCTGGTTTATGAACGTATGGGCATCGAAGTGGTCGCCATCTCAGGGGGAGAACTAGAGAGCCCTGATGCGGGCGATCCGGCCCGTCTGATTCGACTGCGCTATCGCGAAGCCGCCGAACTTGTGAAGGTGCGCGGCGTCATGGCGGTTTTGATGATCAATGACCTGGATGCCGGGGCAGGGCGGTTTGACGCCATGACCCAGTACACGGTCAATACTCAGTTGGTCAACAACACCTTGATGAACATTGCCGACAATCCCACCAATGTTCAACTGCCAGGGAGCTACGACGATCAGCCCATCCAGCGGGTCCCGATCATTGTCACCGGTAATGACTTCTCGACCCTGTATGAGCCGTTGGTGCGGGATGGTCGTATGGAAAAGTTCTATTGGCAGCCTGATCGCCCAGATCGCGTTGGCATCGTGGGCGGTATCTTTGCCCCCGACAATTTGCCTGCCAACGCCATTGAAACCCTGGTGAATACCTTCACCGGTCAAGCGATCGACTTTTACAGCGCCCTGCGGGCTCGTCTCTATGACGAACAGGTGCGCGACTTTATCCACTCCGTCGGTCTGCCGAATGTATCGCTGCGGGTGGTGAATAGCGCCACGCCTATTCACTTCGAGAAGCCCAACTTCACCCTGGAGCACCTGATCGCTGTGGGTGAGCAAATGGTTGCAGAACAGCGGCGATTGCAAGAGATGCGTTTGGCAGATCAATATAATCGTGCTCTGCGAGAACGCAGCCAGCCGGTTGCGCCCGTCGAAAAGCCTTTCTATCGTGAATATTCAACGCCATCTGACGGAGCGAGCCCTCAAGCAGCTCCTAGCCAGCCGCCAGTAGCCCCGGCCCCGCCCTCTGCTCCGCAGCTCGAAACTGATGTGGTAGATCAGGTGCGGAGTCTCTTTGGTCAAGGCTATCGAGTGGGTATGGAATATGCCGATCGCCGTCACTTTCGAGCCAATGCTTGGCAGGGCTGCTCGACCGTGCAAACCACCGATGTGCAAGCTGCTGTCACCGAGTTGGAGAACTGTCTGAACCGTCACCCCCAAGACTACGTGCGCTTGATCGGCATTAATCCCAAAACCAAGCAGCGGGTTCTAGAGCAAATTATTCAGCGACCGGGATAGGGGACGCGCACTTTGGGGAGATGGGGTGCTGGGGAGATAGTCTGGGCTATGCCTTTTTACCTGCGAGGGGTTCGGTGACATTTTCAAGATCCACCAGGTTCCATTTCATGCCCTTGTTGCGATAGATCCGCTTTTTGAGGTTGGGATAGTCCCCCACGTCATGGTCTAGGCGCTGACCGACCACGATGCATTTGAGTACGGTGCTGCCGCTATTTCTGAGGGCATGGGGCTCACCCCCGGCGCGATAACCGATGAAGTCACCGGCTTTGACGGGATGTGTGTCCTCACCGATAGTCGCCTCGGCTTCCCCTTCTAGGATGTAAACGCATTCGTCTTCGTGGTGATGCCGGTGCAACTCGGTGGAGTCGTGACCGGGCTGGACCTCGATAATGTGAAAGCCCAAGCCAGTTAAACCGGTTAAGTCGCCCAGGGATTTATTGGCCCGCTGGGCGTTCTCGTTTAAGAAGTGGGTCTTTTGGATACCGGGGTAGGCGTCGATTTCGGCTTGGGTGAGGATGTACTTATCCATTAGCCTCGCCCCCTTTAGGCCCATAGAAGAAGACCCAGGTGGCAAAGTCGTTGGTGAAGTCTTCAAATCGGTGCACCGCTCCGGCGGGGGCAAACAGCACCTCCCCAGGTTCAAAGGGGTCGCGGCTCTCATCATTGACGAAATAGCCGGACCCCGAAATTACCACATAAATTTCGTCGCGGTTGTGGGGCTGCTGGGGGTCAACGCGATCGGGTTTATAGATTTCGACCACCAGGGAACCGTGGTCAAAGACTTCTTTAAAGGGCTGATCGCATTCCTCTAAAGTTTTGAGGGCATTAGCAACGGTGAGTCGAACCATTGGTACTGTGAGCAAACGTCCAAATCGGAACCCCTACAGGCACTCCATTTAGCTCACAGCTTATTTGCTGTTGCTCAATCCTGCAGAAAACTGCTCAAACAGGCCAGAGCGTACCGGTACAGTTCTGGATTCTTGATGCGTTATTTCTGCGCGATCGCATACAAGACATCCACCTGCAGTGAATCTACGTTGTTAGCCTGCAGAAATCCTAGATTTGCCTGCCGAACCCGTTCTTTTCCGGCTGGATCAAGCTGGTCGATTAAGCCTCTAAACCCACCGCCCAAAGCCATGGTCCACCAGTCTTCTGGGGAAGAGAGTTCGTGGGTAGCGGCTTCTGCGAAAACCTGTACCTCTGTGGCCCCCCCGGCTTCTAGTAAAGACTGAAGTGAAGTAGGACTGTTAATTTGCTCCCAGGGCATCGGCTTTCTTACGAAGTCTGGGTGTTCAGCCTCAATCGCACGCCAGAATACCTGAGTTGCTGGTGCAAAGATATGCTCTCCCCAGGAGGTAATGGCAAGTTTCCCGCCAGGTCGAAGCATCCGCCACAGTTCTTGAATTGCGGCCACCATGTCTGGCACAAAGAAAATCCCGAAGACACAGACAATTGCATCGAAACTCTCGTCAGGTAATCCTAGATTTTCAAAATCACCATATCGAAACTCAATATTGCTCAAGCCTCGCTTCAGGGACTTTGCACGCGCCAGCGCCATTAGAGCTTCAGCCAGATCGATGCCCAGCACCTGCCCCGTAGGACCGACAGAGACCGCAGCGGGAATTGCAGAAGCCCCCGTCCCGCAGCACACATCTAAAACGCGATCGCCAGCTCTGAGCGACAGGTGATCAACCGTTTGTTGCCCAAAGCGGTTCCAGAACGATAGTGCTGGCGCATCAAAGTGATCAGAGGCAGCATTAAAGACGGCTGCCGTCTTCGTAATGATTTCTTCCCTATCAACCATCGATTTCAGCTTCCTCTGACTCTCAACCTGTACGACTTAAGCGATATCTTGCTGAACGGTCGGCGCATGAAGCAGCGGAGTGCCTTACCGTCTTGGGGCCTCTTCCACCCTAATGTCCAGACAGAATAAGTTTTCCTGTTGGCGACGATCACAAATATTCGGAGCAGCGGTACCGTAGCGTGCTTTAATCATAGAGTGAGGTTAATGGTTTTTCGTTTTCCATAGTCGTTAGTCTATGAAAGCTTGCCTCCTCACAAGGCCGACGCTGCGACTTTAGGGTAAAGGAATTCGGCGTTTCAGTCAGCCCAGCATTACTTTGGCGCGATTGTCTGAAACATTCTCTCCATCAGTGTTTGAGAGCGGAATTGCCAAGGCCACGGTGTTATCGGCCCAATTAGGTCCACTCCCATCCTCAACTGCTATGGCGATCGCTCACCAAGTCCCCTGGCTCACAATTTTGATCCTGCTGCCCCTGGTCGCAGCGCTGTTTATGCCGTTCTTGCCCATCGTGCGCGGCACCAACAACAACCTGATTCGCTGGTACGCGATCGGGGTTGGGGCGCTTGACCTAGCGCTGATGGGCTATATCTTCTGGACCCATTACGATCCCAGTCGGGCCGACTTTCAAATCGTCGAAACCTTTCCCTGGCTCCCGTCTTTTGGCCTGAACTGGACGGTTTCAGTAGACGGGCTGTCTGCCCCACTCGTGCTATTGGCGGGCTTGGTGACGACGCTCTCGATGCTCGCGGCCTGGCGAGTCAACCGTAGACCCAGACTGTTCTATGGCTTGATGCTGGTGCTTTACGCAGCGCAGATTGGCGTCTTTGTCGCTCAGGATCTGCTGCTGTTTTTCATCATGTGGGAGGTGGAGCTGGTCCCCGTCTATTTGCTGGTCTGCATTTGGGGTGGGCAAAACCGGCGCTACGCGGCCACAAAGTTTTTGATGTATACCGCCATTTCATCCATCTTTATCTTGGTGGCGGCGCTGGCCATGGCCTTTTACGGTGACTGGGTGACCTTTGATATTGCCCAACTGCATCTCAAGTCATTCCCGCTTGGCCTCGAACTCGTGCTCTATGCCGCATTACTGATTTCCTTCGGGGTGAAGCTGGCGATTTTCCCCTTCCATACCTGGTTGCCGGATGCCCATGGAGAAGCGTCCTCTCCGGTATCTATGGTGTTAGCCGGGGTGTTGTTGAAAATGGGCGGTTACGGGTTGATTCGCCTCAACCTGGAGCTGTTACCTCACGCTCACGTTTACTTCGCACCGATTCTGGCGATCATCGGCGTGATCAACATCGTCTATGGGGCGCTGAATTCCTTTGCCCAAACTAATATGAAGCGCCGCCTCGCCTACTCATCGGTCTCCCACATGGGCTTTGTGTTGCTGGGGATTGCCTCTTTCACCGATCTAGGGATTAGCGGGGCGCTGCTGCAAATGCTCTCCCACGGGCTGATTGCGTCGGTGCTGTTCTTCCTCGCCGGGGTCACCTACGATCGCACCCACACCATGATGATGAACGAGATGAGCAACATTGGGCAGGCCTTGCCACGGGTGTTTGCCCTGTTCACCATGGCGGCTATGGCGTCTCTAGCCTTACCGGGCATGAGCGGGTTTGCCAGTGAGGTGGCAGTTTTTGTGGGCTTTACCACCAGCGGTGCTTACAGTGAGACCTTCCGCATCGCGATGGTGGGCTTGTCTGCAGTGGGGTTGATTTTGACGCCGATCTACTTGCTCTCGATGCTGCGCCAGGTGTTTTATGCCGCTGAGGCGCTGCCGGTCTGCGATATCCTGCCCTCCTGCGATATCAATGATCTCAACTTGAAAAACCAAGGAAATCAGGCCCCGGTCTGCTTCGGCAACAACTGCGAATTGCCTGGTCAGTCCAAGTTTGAGGATGCAACCTTCCGAGAGGTGATGATTGCGGCCTGCTTCTTAGTGCTGATTGTGGGCATCGGTTTTTATCCCAAGCTGGCGATGCAGATGTATGACGCCAAAACGGTGGCGATTAATGCCTCGGCCCAAGAGGTGTATCAGACCATGGCCCAGGCAGAGACGCCAGTCTACGAGGGCAAACTCTATGCTGGCGATTTGGAACCGCTAGCCTTCTAGGGACGTTGGGTTCTGAAGGGGCGGGTTAACCGCTGGCAGTCGAGTAAAATCTGCCCCTAATCCGATTGCCATCTAAACACCATGATGAGTGAACCGCTCTCGTCGTAGCGTTTAGCCTCCTGCATGCCAGCCTTGAGGAGGACCCGACGAGAAGCGATATTCTCAGACGCAACTGTTGCAATCACCGCAGAAATCTGAAGTTCGCATCTACCGTATTCGAGCATGCCCTTAACGGCTTCAGTCGCAAGCCCTGCCCCCCAAAAGCGACGATGAAGGGCGTATTTTATTTCTGCTTCAGGCTGATTATTCGGATGTACCAGTCCGCAGAAACCGATAACAGCTCCATCCCCTCGGCTAACCAACGTAGACATGCCGTAACCACGGGACTCATAGTTGCCTAGCGTAACGGTCAACCATTTATTGCATTCGCTCCGTTGAATCGGCTGACCGTCATCGACCCAGCGCATGGCATCAGCATCACTGTATACGGCATACATCTCATCAATATCTGAGGGCAGCAATCTACGGCAGATTATGCGCTCAGTCTGAAATAGCGTCACTGTAGGCATTATCACTTCGGGGGACTGGCAGTTGGCGTGAAGTAAATGGACTGACCGACCGCCAAGCGTCCGCACCGAACCACGGTGCCGTAAACTCCGGCCTTATTTTTCCGTTCGCGAACTACCGCCTTGAGGACTTCCGGCGTCCGCAGCCCTGAATCTGGGTCAAAGTTGACCATCGAGCAGCGCTCATCCCAATTGGTAATGGCGATTGCGGCGGCCCCGTCCCCAAACGAAAGCACACCGCCCACCCAGGCATCTTCTGCAAAGGGCTGGGATTGCTGCAATGTGATCAACAGGTTGGGTCGAAATCTGCGCACGTCTGGAGTCTGCCCCGCCAGCGCAGCAATCTCGTTGACCGTGGCATTGGTGATCGCGGAGATGCTGGCTTCATCGAAGATGCCACGGTTGAGGTGCGTCATCTCAACCGGCGATCCATACCGGTAACCGACCTCAGCGGCGAGTTCTGAGCTGAACAGGGCCAGCTCTTCTCCCTCTGGGGTACGTACATGGGTTGGAAGGCTATCAGCCTCTCGACGCACGGGCGTGAACTGCAGCAGCGCTGGCAGCTTGGAGGCGGTCAGCCAGGGGAAGCCACCGAGATCGCCGATGCGGCGAAAGGCTAAACGGCGATCGCCCTCAAGACCGTGCCAGCCCAGCCCAACCTCTTCAAGCGCCTCGCCAGCCATGGACTTGATGGGATATCGAAAAAGCGCCTCGACCTCACCAACTTTGATCACCCTGTTCACCTCGCCAAAAAATCATTAGCTCACCCCATACCCAGAAACCGAGTGGCCAGCTTGGTTTCTTGAACCTGGCCATCGACTAAATCGACCCGATACGCCGATGCCCCTGCCCGTGAAGTCACCGCCTCCACCAAGTCCTGACCGCAAAAGTGAAGGGCGGCGCTATCGTCCGCGGCATATCCGCCTGGTAGTCCCGCTGCAATGGCATTGTGAAATGCAGTGGGGCGATCGGGTTCACTGTCGTAGTGGGGGCAGGCACTGGCGTCAATGAAGCCGAGCCCATCACCCAGCGAAGCCAGTGCGCCAAACGAATCGGTCAATCCATCCCGAAACCAGCAAATCATCCCAGCGCTGATTCCGCATAAAACCTTACCCTCACGCCACGCTTCATAAAGCACCTGGTCTAATCCATGAACTCGCCACATGGCCAGCAGATTGGCTGTATTGCCGCCCCCGACATACAAAATGTCTTGCTCAGCCACAAAACTAGCAATCTCTGACGTACTGGCGGGTTGCCTCGGCACTGACGGGGGATCAAACAGGGTAAGGTCAGTGGCGATCGCGCGGCCACTAAACGCGCGGTAGAACTTCACGAGATATTGGGCCGAATCTGCACTGGCCGTGGGGATAAAGCAAACCCGTGCTGGGCTCCGGGGAGCCAAGGACAAGATGAAGTCATCCAACAGAGGATTGTCGGGCTCCATGGAAAACCCGCCGCCGCCCATCGCCACAATGTGGCCTTTGATTTCTGCCATGGATGATCTTGCTTCCTTGCTCACAATCGCTTGATTAAGGCTTTTACGGCTCTACTATCACCGAGCATTCGACGGTCTGTGATTTCCTGAAAGCCTTGCTTTTGATAGAACTTGGTTGCCCTGAGATTGTCACAGGCTACCTCAGTAACAACGCGCTGATAGCGGCAGTCTCTTGCCCAGCCCAGCAAGTAGTTGATCAGACGATCTGCCAACTTGGTGCTGCGACAGCCCCTAGAACTCACCCTGCGCAGTGGGTCAATGAGACCCTATCGAGGACAAGCCAGAATCATTAATATTGCTCAGCTATGGTGACGCGCTCTTGCAAAACACGAGTTAAATCCCCTCGGTCATCCGTGCGATACACCGCCAGTTCTGTTTCGCTGATGTGATATTCATAATTGTCGTGATGGGCAATATACCCAAAATTATCTGTCGGCAAAGACTTAACGTCCTCCGTCACGAGTACTTGCGAGGTACCGATCTCATTACTGATGTAGATGGAGCGATCGCCCGAACGACAGATATAGGTAATGAAGCGAGCTGTCCGATAATAAATTTCGATCCCGTCCAGGCCACCACAGTGATTATCTAAAGCTGGGCTAAGGACATCAGCTCCATCATCTGCTTGAGCGATGGGTGCCAGACCCAAAACCTCTACAAAATCCTCTCTCACCCAACCAACACCTGCTTCACCATTAAATTGAACGTAGTACCAGCTATAACCATCCTCAGCCTGAAAAAGACGTGATGCGGTCACCTCGTCACCCACAAACCCTGTCCCAACCACTACGGCCTCTGTGCCTGGATTTGACCTGATATTGATCTGAGTATCAGGGTCCTTGGCGACCAAAACCATTTCTTGGGATAGCAAAGGAGCTTCTTCCTCTGGGGAAGCCTCCACCTCTAGTTCTGTACCCAGGCTTTCGCTGGGCTCCGTGCTTTCGATTTCCGTTGTTACCGATTGGGAGGATGAAACTTCCACCGGCGTAGTCAGGGGAGTTGCCCTTGTGTAGCAACCAGCCAATGCTAGGGCTAGCCCACAATTGCAGGAGACTCTGAACAACATAAATTTCAGATGCATTGATCGACCAGAACGAGAGTCTCTACGGCAACCCCATCAAAGGCTCACGTATATCGATGGGTTACCGTAAAGAAAGACAGGACTCCGATTGTAATCAAACTCCCCTAAGAGGGGTTAGCTCCTTTTCAAATAGCCTCCAATACTCCGGTCTGAAGGCACTCCAACACGATTCCGGTCTGAAAGCATCTGGACATTGCCAGAGCACTTTCCCCTTTGCTGAATCCAACAGCAGTGTCAAATCAGCAAATGGGGCTCTAAGGGGTTTTTCAGGACTAAAGTGAATGCGCTAGAGCGCAAGACCATAGACTTGTAGTCTGAACACTGTTTTGAGCAGGTTCGTCAAGAATGGTGTACTGCAGCAAAAGAGATTTTGCCATAGTGTCTACTCAGATTGTGGTGGAAACCATTTTGGGTCTTTGAGACTTAGGCATTTGGTTGTGGCTCGGTCCACCCACCCTTAGTAATTAAGGATTGAGGAATGAAACGTATCTTATTTATTCTGGGTGTCTTAGAAGACGAAGACATAGATTGGCTTGTGAGTGTTGGCACCCGGCAAGAGCTTACGGTCAACGAGGTTTTGATCTATGAAGCTCAATCTGTCAAAGCCTTACATCTGATTTTGTCGGGAACGTTAATGGTCTCAGTTGCGCGTCCGCAGCCAACTGCGATCGCGCAACTCACCAGCGGTGAGGTAGTTGGTGAGATGTCATTTGTTGATCGGTTGCCCCCCTCAGCTACGGTCATGGCCACCGAAAAATCCGTTGTACTCACCATTGACTCTGTTCAGCTTGAGACAAAACTTACCCAAGATATGGGATTTTCCAGTCGGTTTTATCGAGCCTTGGCAATCCTGCTCTCTACTCGATTAAGGAGTACAATTCAACATCTTGAGGCTGAATACTGGAGGCCCTTAACGCTAGATAGCGAGACCTACTCCCCAGAAATGGCCGATCACATGGTCTTAGGAGAAATCCGTTTTGACTGGTTAATGCGTCGCCTGAGAGATGCTGATGAGCCGCCTTTAGAACCCTCATTTCAATAACGCCCTGATTTTTTCTGGGTGAGTTAATCTATAGCGAAACTTTGGGCAAAGTTACAGAGAGAGTCGAATACATTTAATCTCCTCCTGAATGGAATTTAGAATCTAGTAGGTCTACTGGGTTCAACTCGGTGAAAGGCGATGGCGGGGTGTTACAGTTACATCTGACTAAGCCACCGCCCTGTGGGGGCACCGTTTGCAAGATCGTTTTGTAGAGTGGAAGCAATCATCAGCCCATGTCTTCAGAATCTCAGCTCAGCAGCATCTTGATTGTTGAGGACAGCAAGGGGCGACGAGAAATCATGCTGGATGGATCTGTTTACTCCATCGGTCGAGACCCCAAGTGTGATATTCGCCTGTCTTCTCAATTTGTCTCTCGGCATCACGCCACTTTGGTGCAGCTTCCTAAGGATGACAATACTTATTACTACCGAATTGTAGACGGCAACCTCAAAGGCAAGCCCAGCGCGAATGGAATGCTGATCAATGGTCGTAAGCTGCAAGCTCACGATCTTAAAAATGAAGACGAAATTGTCTTCGGCCCTCAAGCCCGGGCCATCTACTACCAGCTCAGGCGCGATGCAGCCTCGACATTACCCCCAGATGAGTTCGATATCACGCTGATCAGCCCCAACATGGTTGATGAACTAGAAGATGAAGAGGATGGAGACGATACTCTGAATTAGTTCTAACAACCTACATCAGAAATTTTGCTATTTAAGATGGGAAGCAAGCTTGCCCTGTAAGCACGGCAACTATGAGTAACTTAAGTAAACCGCTCCTCAGGTCAAAGACTGTTGTTGCTAATCGCGCTGTGAACTAGCTCAAAAATCTTTTGGCAATGGTTGTTTTGTTTTAAGGCCAACTCTTCGTTTTTGACCACAAGATTCACTTTGGCTGCAGGCTCAGCAATCGTCGGGGGACTAATCAAAACCTCGACTGTTGCCAAGCGTGCAGGCTTAACACCACCCGGTCGCTCCTTGGCGACCAAATATTCGTCGTTTTGATAAATCAAATCCAACTCGCAAGATGCCAGAGTGTCTGCCAACATCTGACGCAAATTGTCTAAGGGGCTTGCCGCTTTAAATAGCGTGGTATACCGTGCCATATACTGCCTCATTAATGATGCCTGATATTGGTGCAGAGAAGTACCCTGAAATCATGAAATAGAACTCATGCCTAAATGGAGTGATGCTTACTTATAAGGAGTTACCTCATTTTTACATAGCCCACAAGAGGGTAACTGCAACTTTTACTACGCTTACTGTGCCAAATGATCGGGGGTGATGGAGCATTTAGTCTCTACAGCAGGCTAGATGTGGCCCAACAGTTGAAAGTCGGCAACATCACAGCGAGAGCGTCTTACTCCTTCTGTGACGGTTCAAAGGGGATTACTTGTTCGTTTGGATCCATGTTATTGAACTCAGATGATTACATTTAAATCAAACATAGGTATAGGTAATCAGCATGGAAGCTCCAGATTAAATCGAGCTTAACTGCAATGAAAGGAAAACTGATTGTGTTCGAAGGGGTCGAAGGCGGCGGCAAAAGCAGCCAGATTCAAAGGCTGTTGACTTGGCTAGAGGCCCACCCTGATATCTGCGATTTACAAGACAAAGGGGAGATTGCGCAGCTTGTTCTGACCCGAGAACCTGGAGGCACAGATTTAGGTCAAGCCCTACGCTCTCTGCTGTTAGATGCTTCTAAAGGCGAAAGATTGTGCAATTCAGCAGAGCTGCTTTTATATTCTGCTGATCGGGCGCAACATGTCACTGAGACGATTCAACCCGCTTTGGCTGCAGGGCATTGGGTTTTGTGCGATCGCTTTGTAGACTCAACTTTGGCCTATCAAGGGTATGGACGAGGGTTAAGCCTAGAGACGATTGGACAACTCAATCAGACTGCAACTGGGGGGCTGCAGGCCGATTTAACCCTATGGTTACAGTTAGACGTGCGTACAGGGCTGCAGCGTAGTCGGCGTCGTGGCCAACTCGATCGCATGGAACAGGCTGACTTAGCCTTCCATCAACGGGTACAAGCAGGGTTTGAAGCCCTTGCTCGCAAAGCCCCTGAGCGAATTGTTGCAATTAATGCTGAGGCAACCGAAGTAGACGTTGCCCATCAGATTCAGGCTGTAATCGCATCAAAACTGGCAACATGGTATCCCGCTTTAACGGCCTCTTAGGTCAGGACACAGCCCTGAGCCTATTGACCCAAGCCATTGATCAACAAAAATTAGCGCCTGCCTATCTATTTTTGGGGCCTACTGGTGTGGGGCGAGCCACTGCAGCCCAGCAATTTACGGCTCAATTACTGAGTTCGACAAAGCCGATCCCCACGCCTACTGAGGCATTTACATCAATTACAAAGACCTCCGTCTACAGACGCATTCAACAACGGAATCATCCTGATTTGCTCTGGGTAGAGCCAACTTACTTGCACCAAGGTCGCCCAGTCACCGTCAGTGAGGCGGCTGAACTTGGGGTACGTCGCAAAAGTCCGCCTCAGATTCGGCTTGAGCAAGTTCGCGAGATCACCCGATTTCTAACCCGACCCCCCTTAGAATCTCCCCGCTCAATGGTTGTGGTTGAAGGGGCAGAAACCATGGCCGAGGCCGCTGCGAATGGATTACTCAAGACCTTAGAGGAGCCCGGCAACGCGACGGTGATTTTGCTGGCCCCTAATCCGTCCGCTTTGTTGCCGACGTTGGTCTCACGATGTCAATGCATTCCCTTTCGGCGGTTATCTACGGCGTTAATGGCCGATATCCTGAAACCCCATGGTCATCAGGATATTCTCGATAATCCAGTCCTTATGGCCCTGGCCCAAGGGAGTCCTGGTCAGGCGCTCTCGGCTTGGCAACAGTGGAATAGTCTGCCCCCTGAACTCTTAAGTACGGTCAGTTCTCCTCCAACCAATCTGAAGACGGCTCTGACCCTGGCCCAGCAGGTGACAAAAATATTAGATATGGAGGCGCAGCTTTGGCTCGTGGACTATCTGCAGCAGTTGTACTGGCAGCAGCAGCTTGATGCCAGGTTTCTCCAGGCCTTAGAGCAAGCTCGATTCGCTTTGCGCCGATTTGTTCAACCTCGATTGGTGTGGGAGGTGACTTTTATGGCCATGGCGCCCCGGCTCTAATTATGTGGCGTGGTGGTTTCGTAAGTGGGTTTCAAGGCTGTAATCACCTGGTCTAGGGCGACCGCCCGTGAGGCTTTAAATAAAACCCGATCCCCTGACTGCAGATTTTGCCCGAGATAATCAGTGAGGGCTGCAGCACTTGAAAACAATCGGGCCAATTTTTGCCCCGCCCCGTCTTGAAGCGCCTGGGCAGCCTCCGGGTCAGCCAAAATCAGGACCTGATCTAGAGATAGCTCTCGGGCCATTGTGCCAACCCGATGGTGGAGCTCTGCGGTGCGATCGCCCAACTCTTTCATCGTGCCAAGCACCGCAATATGCCGACGACCTGGGGTGTCCCTCAACATTCGCAATGCTGCGGCCATGGATTCTACGCCAGCATTGTAAGTCTCATCCAAAATCACAATGTCATTGGCCCAGTTGAGTCGCTGGGCACGCCCCTGGGGTAAATTCACCGTTAACCCCTGTTGCAGTAGGGTCCAATCGAGCTCCAAAGCCCGCATCACGGCCACTGCGGCAAGGAGGTTGAGGGCATTGTGGCGTCCCGGCAAAGGCAGGGGTAACGTGACGCCGTCAACTTCTAACTGCCCCTCAGAGCGTAATTGCCCCCTTACATCTCCACCCGTGAGGCCAAACGTAATCTGCGCATTGGACCAAACGCCTTTGGCCGTGTTCATCAATCGTTCGTTGTCGTAGTTCAGCACGGCGATCCCCTGGGGGGACAGCTCCGCTAGCAATTCACACTTGGCATTAGCGATCGCCTGTTCAGATCCTAATCGGCCAATATGGGCCGTGCCGACATTGGTAATCAAAGCCACATTGGGTTCAGCGGTACGGGCTAACAGGGCAATTTCACCCGGGCCTCGCATCCCCATTTCAATCACCCCAAAATGATGGTGTGGCGCTAGCTCAAGCAGGGTTTTGGGAACCCCGATCTCATTGTTAAAGTTAGCTTGGGTTTTTAGGGTAGGTCCTTTTTCACTCAGAGCCGCAGCAATTAGTTCTTTGGTAGTGGTCTTACCCACAGAACCGGTAATGGCAACTAACGGTGTAGATAATTGTCGTCGCCACCAGCGAGCAATTGCCTGATAAGCCGCCAACGTGTCAGGAACGATTAGCTCACGCCCATCGTCTAAAACCGGAGAATCGACAATCGCAGCAACGGCACCTTTTGATAGGGCAGGACCGACAAACCTATGGCCGTCAAAGTTTTCGCCTCGCAAAGCGACAAAAATTTGGCCCGGTTTCAACTGTCTTGTATCTGTTGTAATGCCCTGAACCCGAGAGTTTGGCCCGTCTATTAGGGGCTTTAAACCCAGGGTTTTGGCCAGCTCTATCAATGATGCCTGTAAAGTCATGCCGCTCAATCCATCCGGAGATGCCGCCACCCAATTTTCCCACAGTGTTTCGACTCCACTACGCTCCAACCCGATGGAACGCGACCTCTCCTGCCGTACACCTTGCTCAGCAAAAATCATTTTCCGTCAGGGCGGCGACAGATCCTCGGCAAAATTACGGTCAACTTTGCAGAAGCTTCATCGTCAATCTGCCAAAGCTTGAAGAAATCTTTGATAGGATCGATCAGCCGATCAGTTTATTCTCAGGATTTAGCGACTAGTCTGTAGTAGGAATAAATGAATAGTTTGGTGTAAAGACTGACGATTTTTGAGCATACCCTTATCTAAGATGAAGAGCGGGGTGCCTTAGGAATGCAGTTCAGCTTTAGAGCACTGGGTCCGTTCACTTAAACTGAGTTAGGGCGCTCCGGCTAGCTCAACCGTAGGGCAATAGTAGGTTTGAGGAACCTGAAAACATGTGGGCCGCGTATCACAATCGATCTATTAGCCCCCAAGAGCAAGCCTTGTACGATCATTGGCTTCAATGTCTCAATCAAGAGACACCCGAGAAGCTCATTGAACGGTTCCAAGCTCTCTTTATTGATGGGGTAGGTTATCCAGATCGACAAATTGTTCAGTCCTTAGACCAAATTCTGGCCTCTAAGGACGTTGACCAATATTTTCGCTACATTCTCAATCGCTGTTGCCACATTCTAGTCAACCGCTGGCAGGGCCGTCCTCAGCTACAGGCTGCGATTCCGGCTTTGATAGATTGCTTTGAGCAAGGACCCAGTCGGCACATCTCAGAGCTATCGAGATCGCGTCAAGCTCGAAAACTCAGAGACGTTGTCAATCAATTCACAGAGACAGATCACTATTTGACACTGCGGCGATTGGCTTGTGTCATTGGTAATCCTGAGCAGGAAGGGTCCCAGGCCAACCGCCCCCTCGGCACGCTGATTCGGCGTTATCCATACCTCTACGAGCACTGCTTAGTCCATGAAGACACCACTCAAGAGCATCAAAAGGTCATCCGCCGTATTCGCACTGAAGCTCAGCATAAGTTTGAAGTAGACCTGTCCCAGTACGTGACCTACCGAGTCCGTAAAGCTCGTATCCAGCGTCAACCTCAAGCTGCAAAACAAATAGAGCGGCTAAGGCCCATCGAGAACCCAACCCTCCTTAATGACCAGGAATTAGTCGGCTCGTTACGCCAATTCTCTGGAAAAGTTGATGATGGCTATAGTTATCGGGACTCTGCCCAACAGTTTCTGAGGCAGCAGCAGGCTGTTGATTTTGGTGAATTCAAAGATAGTCTCTATGACTACCTAACAGCCACTGTCGATCCTAGCTACGGGAACCGAAAATTTAATAAGGTTCTATCAGAGCGTCTGAGGAATACCTTTCCGGAGAATGATGACGCTCCGCTGACTGATTTTCTGGTTGTCCGCACCTGCAGCCAGCTCTTCAACTTTCTGGTGGTTGACTCTCCCCGAAATCCCCACCACTTTTTATTCATTGACCTGATCAATAACCTCGGGCCAACCCTAACTACTGGAATACTGCTGAAGATATTGCTGCTCTGCAATAAGGTAAAGCCTTACTTAGAGCGACGTTTCTCAATACTCTTTAGTCACTACGAAACCTCTACCCGAGATGCCGTCATGTGGCTTGTCAAAATGTTGGAAAACCTGAATATTGCCTTGAGCCTAACTTTTGGTTCCCTTGATATTTCCCATATTATTGCCGTTTAGAATGCTCTTTAGCTTCGCAATCCCCTCAGAGGCTGTTTGAAAAGGGGGTAAGCCAGTCCACCCCTAGGCTGGCTGAAATCTTGATCTACCGTTGCTTGTTTTGGGTAATCCATGTCGCGAAACGAGATCCAGAGAATTTTTCAAACACCCTCTCAATGGACCTTGGGTTTCGGAACAGTTCTTTTCCTTAGACGGAAGTCACCTTTTAGTGCATTTTCATGCCTGTAGAGTGTATATTTTCGTTGTTCTAGGGCGCTACGGCGGCATATTTTGACCGTGAATCAACGGTTGTTTCTTCGTCTAAAAATGCAGACCATACCTAAAAGGCGGGTTTAGAAACCTCGCTTGACTTAGCGTTAATAACTCAATTTTTATGCTCAGGGTGGATCTTGCTACGATGCCGAGGCTACAAAGCTCTATAGTTGCTAGCGTCGTTGACTATAGAGCCTATAGAGAAGACATTCACTCTATTCGACAAGCTGTATTTGTTGGCGAGCAGCATGTGCCTGCATGGTTTGAGACAGATTGCTTAGACCCTATTTGTCGCCATGTTTTAGCACATTGGCATAATTGGGTCGTCGGAACAGGACGTTTAACCCCAGAAGGAAGCATTGGTCGAGTCGCGGTGGCTAAACCTTTACGGCGGCGAGGCGTTGGCCGTAAAGTTATGGCAACCCTATTGAAAGAGGCTCAATGCCAAGGGCATGAATCTGTGACATTAGCTGCACAGTGCCATGCCATTCCATTTTATGAAAGGTTGGGATTTTACTGTGAAAGTGATCCTTACGAACATGTAGGCATTGCCCATGTAACCATGCGTAAGCGCCTAGCCTAGAAATTGTTCTAGGGCGCGTCATCGATTACGGGTAGAAGCCTTGCTGAGCAAACATTACCGCACTTCTACAATATTGACAGAGGCTGAAACCGTCGCACCACGAGGATCCTAGTTTCAATTCTTTGACCATCGCCCCAAGGCCCGACATGGTGCTGGTTCAAGATGCGGCACTCTTAAAGCCAAGGAAGCTCCCCTTGCTTATGGACATCGTAAGGTGTGGCGCGGTTAGAAGTGGCAATTAAAATCAAGCTACGTCCAGATGATGCATCTAAACAGTTAGACCTCAATCTTGCTTGAGGAGTGGAACCAAATGCATCATATAATCTCGTTTTCCAACGGATACACCAACCATGCGAAGAATGTCATAGGCCGTAACTATATGGAAATAGAAGTTTGGCATTAAAAAGTCATTCACATAGGTGTGGCCAGCCATCTCTAGATATAAACCCGGACCCAGGTCAACGCGTGTAACCTCCTCCAACTTTTCATCCATAACGTTGATATTTGAAAGTAGCTCTTTGGTATTTTCGATGTGCTTGTATGCCTGTGCCAAGGATTGAACCTCTGGATCTAAATTATCCATCGGTTTGCCGCTTAGTGGTGCAGAAAACTTTTCAGCATCTTAGTCAGTCTCACCATGAGAATC